>Ga0209573_1000087_pt1 | contig 252358 bp, 212 predicted proteins | sample TNRBio252014_DNA_FD_185870 | JGI IMG/M metagenome (GOLD analysis project Ga0209573, IMG submission 185870) | Wastewater treatment Type I Accumulibacter community from EBPR Bioreactor in Madison, WI, USA - TNR Reactor_6/25/2014_ DNA (SPAdes)... | ecosystem: Engineered > Bioreactor > EBPR >...
GCCACAGGCGGCCATCATTTTCTGGAAGACCCTTAATCTGCATGGGCTTGAACAGTAGGTATTCTGCTGACAGCTTACCTCAGTCGTTTGTTTAAATGTATAGTCGTCTTATTAAATAGAATTAACAGCCCCCACCCACCAGCGCGACCGCTGAAGCGGTGTGATGGGGAGCGCGAAAGGGGCGAATGCCCCATTGCCGTAAATTCAGGCCCTGGGCGCTGACCGAGGCGATGGCGGCGGTTTCGAGCGCCTCCGCTTCGTTCAATGGCGGCATGATGCCAGGCAAACGGCTGGCCAGCATGGTTTTGCCGGTGCCAGGCGGACCGATTAATAGCAGGTTATGACCGCCGGCGGCAGCGATTTCCAACGCCCGCTTGGCGTGGTGTTGGCCGCGCACGTCGCTCAAATCGCGCTCCAAGATGGCGTCCAGCGTCGGGCGCGGCTGGCTGAGGGGGGGTTGCAAAGCGGTTCCAGTCGCCAGTTGGCGACAGACTTCCAGCAGGTGCGCAGCGCCGAGTACCGAGGCGTTCCCTACCAGCATCGCTTCACCGGTATTCTCAGCCGGCGCCAGCAGCGTCCGCTGGGCATCGCGACAAGCCAAGGTGGCCGGCAGTACACCGCGAATGCCCCGCAGTTGGCCCCCCAGGGCCAGTTCGCCTAGAAACTCGTAGTTTGGCAGGCGTTCGGCGTTGATCTGCCCAGAAGCGGCTAGAATGCCCAAAGCGATCGGTAGATCGAAACGGCCGCCTTCCTTGGGCAGATCGGCGGGCGCCAGATTGATGGTAATGCGGCGGCTGGGAAATTCAAATTGGCTGTTGAGGATCGCGCCGCGCACCCGATCCTTGCTTTCCTTAACCGCCGCTTCTGGCAGCCCGACGATGAACAGTCCCGGCAGACCGCCCGATAAGTGCACCTCAACGCTCACCAGTGGAGCGTGGATACCGACTTGAGCGCGGGTGTAAACAATGGCGAGCGACATGGCAATCCTGTGTGGCTGACGCTTGAGCCAGCAACGCTCTATCCGCGGGATGGCTGATGCCCGCGAAAGCGCTTCGCACCCTATTGGTGCATCGCGGATTTGGGTTTAAGGTACGATTTTCTGATCAGACATGATCGCGAAGCGTGCGCTGGCGGGATGCGGCGCACGGGCGTCGAAGTTTTACTGATCCTCACCCGGTTCAGCGGGTTTTTCCGCCGTCTTACGCCGTTTTCCGCTGCTGGCCTGCTTTTCCAGTTCCGCCACCTGTTTTTCGAGTTCCTCCAATTTGGCTCGGGTGCGCGCCAACACGCCTTGCTGTACTTCGAATTCATCCCGCGTGACCAAATCCAGTTTGGCGAACGTCGCTTGCAAGGTCGCATGCAGGTTTTTTTCCATGTCCGCCTGAAACTGCCGAAAGCTCGGTGGCAAGGCTTCGGTGAAACGCTTGGCCAAGTCGTCGAACGATTTAGGGTCGATCATTACTGTTTCTCCAAAAGGCGGATGGTCGCCTTCAAGTTTAACGGGATTTTTCGATTCGTGGGGGTCGAGCCTATTGCACCGATATGGGGCATCACGCGGCCCATGTGCTTGAGCAAGGCTTGAGCCTGGGGAGCATCGGATAGGGCTATTATTATAACAATATGTTTTTATTGCCTTTAATTTGATGGCATGCAATGTGCTTTTGCTGGTGGAAACCTCACGGTTGACATTGGCGGAAGAGACTTATTCAGATGTCAGGCCAGCATATCGTGATGTGGTGCCCTTTGCCGGGTTTTTCAAGCGACAGGAGATTTCAAATCATGAAACTGATCACCGCGGTCATCAAACCGTTCAAGCTGGATGATGTGCGAGAGGCGCTTTCGGAAGTGGGCGCGCAAGGCATCACGGTGACTGAAGTCAAGGGATTCGGCCGCCAAAAGGGCCATACCGAACTGTATCGCGGCGCGGAGTACGTCGTCGATTTCCTGCCCAAGATCAAGATCGAGGCCGGTGTGGATGACCTGTTGGTGGAACGCGTGATCGAGGCGATCAGTCGGGCCGCCAATACCGGCAAGGTTGGAGACGGCAAAATTTTTGTGTATGACCTGGAAAAGGCGGTCCGTATCCGCACCGGCGAATCTGGACCGGAGGCTTTGTGAGAAATTTGACGCCAATGTTGAATTCTGGCGCTGTTTGTGAGTGGAGATCGGTGTGATGAGCAAAATTTTGAAAATAGTTAAAATTGGCGCCAGCTTGGCGTTGTTGACGCCCATGCTGGCTTTGGCGGAGGAAGCGGCGAAACCGACCTTAAATTCCGGCGACACGGCGTGGATGTTGACTTCGACCGCGCTAGTGCTGTTCATGACCATTCCGGGCCTGTCGTTATTCTATGCCGGCATGGTTCGCGCCAAGAACGTACTGTCGGTGATGATGCAGTGTTTTGCCATTACGGCGCTGATGACCGTGCTGTGGACGGTTTTCGGCTACAGCCTGGCATTCGATACGACTGGCATGACCAAGGAAGCGGTCAATTTAAATACTTTTGTCGGCAGTCTCGGCAAGGCGTTTTTTAATGGGGTCGGTCGCGACAGTTTGACATTGGCGATCCCGGAAACGGTGTTCGCCACCTTTCAGATGACTTTTGCCATCATCACGCCGGCCTTGATTGTTGGCGCTTTCGCGGAGCGAATGAAATTTTCCGCTCTCCTGCTTTTTATGACGCTTTGGTTTACCGTGGTCTACGCCCCTGTCGCGCATATGGTTTGGAGTGGTGACGGTGCGTTGATGTGGGATTGGGGCGTGCTCGATTTTGCCGGTGGCACCGTGGTGCATATCAATGCGGGTATCGCCGGGCTGGTAGCCTGCTTGGTGCTGGGCAAACGTAAAGGTTTTCCAACCACGGCCATGCCGCCCCACAATCTGACTTTCACGCTGATGGGGGCGTCAATGCTGTGGGTGGGTTGGTTCGGTTTCAACGCCGGCAGCGCGGTGGCCGCTGATGGCAGCGCGGGGATGGCCATGCTGGTGACTCAAATCGCCACGGCCATGGCGGCGTTGAGCTGGATGTTCGCGGAATGGTTAGCCCACGGCAAGCCGAGCGCGCTGGGTATTGCATCGGGCGCCGTCGCGGGTTTGGTGGCGATTACCCCTGCTTCTGGCACCGCCGGTCCGATGGGTGCGCTGCTGATTGGCTTGGCGGCTGGCGTGATCTGCTTTTTGGCGTCGACCAGGCTCAAGCGGGCGCTGGGTTACGACGATTCGCTGGATGTCTTTGGCGTGCATGCCGTCGGCGGTATTGTCGGCGCGATCTTGACGGGGCTGTGCGCTGATATCAGCCTGGGTGGCAAGGGCTTGGCCGAAGGGATGAGCGTCGCTGCCCAGTTGTGGGTGCAAACGAAGGGGGTTTTATTCACGATCGTGTATTCCGCCATCCTCAGCTATGGCCTGCTGAAGCTGGTCGATATGCTCATCGGCTTGCGGGTGAACGACGAGCAGGAAACCGAGGGTCTGGATATTGCGTTGCACGACGAACGCGGTTACAACCTGTAACTACAGCTGGCGGTTTGCTGGTCGGTGATGGCGGGCGATCCGCTCGCCATCGCACCCGACCGCCAATTTCGGTTATAGTCCCGCCCAGACTTTCATTGAGTTTAGCGAAGCGCTAGGTGGCATCCATGAAGCAAGTTAATGCAATCATCAAACCGTTCAAACTGGACGATGTGCGAGAGGCCCTGTCGGCTATCGGCGTGCAAGGCATTACCGTGACGGAGGTCAAGGGTTTCGGTCGTCAGAAAGGGCATACCGAATTGTATCGCGGCGCGGAGTACGTCGTCGATTTCCTGCCGAAGGTCAAATTGGAAATCGCGGTGGATGACGGCTTGGTGGACAAGGTGGTTGAGGCGATCTGCGCGGCCGCCAACACGGGCAAAATCGGTGACGGCAAGATTTTCGTCTACGACCTGGAGCGGGCGATCCGCATTCGCACCGGCGAAATTGGCCCCAGCGCCCTGTAGTCGGGGTGGAGCCTTGTTGGAAAAGGGGGGGCATTTTCATGCTCCGCCTTGCGTTTTTTGGAAGATTTAGCCTGCGCCAGCCAGCGCCCGCCGCATGAACTCTGGTGTCGCCAGGGCGGCGCGGTGGATTTCAGCATTGTAGTAATCCGTGGTGAATGGCTTGGCCGCGGCGTCGGCGGTTCGAAAGTCGTCGACCCGGCCGGTTTTACGGGCGAGAGTGGCGCTCCACCAACCAGATGGATAGACGCATTGCGGAAAATGCAGGGTGTGAGTGTCGGCAAAGCCGGCGGTGCGCAATTTTCGATGCAGCGGCGCCAGAATGCTTTCGAGATGGAACAGCGGTGATTCGCTTTGCTGGACTAAGAGGCCATCAGCGCTCAAGGCCCGGTGGCAGTCGCTGAAAAACGGCTGAGCGAATAAACCCTCAGCCGGCCCAATCGGGTCCGTGCTATCGACGATAATCACCTCATAACTGGCGGGCGCGACGTTTTTGACCCACGCCAAACCATCCTCGAAGCACAATTGAGCGCGCGGGTCGTCATTGGACTCACACAGTTCAGGAAAATAGCGTTCTGAAGCGCGTGTGACGGCTTCATCAATATCCACTTGAGTAGCGGTCTCGACTGCTGGATGCTTGAGCACTTCCCGCAGCGTGCCGCAGTCGCCGCCGCCGATAATCAGCACGCGCCGAGGGTGCGGATGGGTGAATAGCGCCGGATGCGCCATCATCTCGTGGTACAAAAAGTTATCGCGACCGCTCAACATAATATAGCCGTCGATCACCATCAGATTGCCGAAGGCTTCGGTTGCGTAAACGGCGATGCGCTGCCAAGGGCTATCGGCTTGATGCAGCTTGCCGTGTAACTTAAGCGAAAAGGCGGAACCGGTTGCCGGGTGAATTTCGGTGAACCAATGCCGCTGATCTTGCGAATCCCCAGACAGAGTATTTGACATGTTGAATTTCTCAGTAAGTAAAGCGACTGGGAAACTTTAATAAAACGGCTATGGTGAAAACCGTCAAAATCAATCCAGGCTCAGTCAGGCTCTTCGGGCGTTTATGGCAACCTCTGCGTCTGGCGGAATAAGACTGGCGGGGAAATTTTATTTTTTAAATAAATTCATCTAGTTATTTATCGTAGGCTCTAAGCCTTGCGGAGGACAGGCAATGAACGAAACACCGCCATCACCCGCCTGGAGCGTTAGCCAAGCGCGCAAAGTATACAATACAGCCCGCTGGAGTGAAGGCTACTTCGATATCGACGATGCGGGCCAGGCGCGGGTGTGTTCGCCGCGCTGGCCCCGCCATCCGGGAGTCGTGTTATCCACTCTGGCCGAAGAAATCCGAGCTGCCGGTTTCAGCTTGCCGGTGCTGGCGCGATTCAGCCACATCCTGCATGAGCGGGTCGATGCCTTGTGCGACGCCTTTGCCGCCGCCATTGCGGAACTTGATTATCAGGGTGGCTATACCGCTGTCTATCCGATCAAGGTTAACCAACAGCGCCGGGTGGTCAGCGAGATTGTCCGTCATGGCGGCTCACGCGTGGGATTGGAAGCGGGCAGCAAGCCGGAATTGATGGCCGTATTGGGTTTATCAGCGCCTAGCGGTGTGGTGGTCTGTAATGGCTACAAGGATCGCGAATACATCCGTCTGGCGCTGATCGGCCAGCGACTGGGCCTCAACGTGTTTATCGTGATTGAAAAATTGTCTGAATTGGAGTGGGTGATCGCCGAATCGCGCAAACTTGGTATCGCACCGCAATTGGGAATGCGGGTGCGGCTGGCCTCGATTGGCGCCGGTAAATGGCAGAATACCGGCGGCGAAAAATCGAAGTTCGGCCTATCCGCCAGCCAGGTGTTGGAAGCCGTGCGGCGTCTGCGGGAGCTGGGCCTGTTGGATTGCTTGACCCTACTGCACGCCCATCTGGGTTCCCAGATCGCCAACATTCATGATATTCAGCGGGGCTTACGGGAGGTCGGACGTTACTACGCCGAACTGTGGCGTTTGGGAGCCTGCCTGCAATGGGTCGATGTCGGCGGCGGGCTAGGGGTGGATTATGAGGGAACCGGCTCGCGCAGCGATTGCTCGATGAACTACAGCTTGGCCGAATACGCCAATAATGTGGTCTATACCTTGTGGGAGGTCTGCACTGAGCAGAATCTGCCGCATCCGCATCTGTTTAGCGAGTCAGGCCGGGCCTTGACCGCCCATCACGCCGTACTGATAACGGAAGTGATCGATCATGAGCCTGCCCCCGGCGATCGGCTACCGCCTGCGCCAGGTCCAGGCGATCCCCTGATTCTTCATGATCTTTGGAAGGCTTACCGAATGATCTCGCGCGGGTCGGCGGTGGAAGCTTATCACGATGCCGCCTATGGTTTGGCCGAAGCGCGGGATTTGTTTCTGCACGGCGTACTGCGGCTGGAACAGCGCGCTCGCGTCGAGCAGCTTTACTTTGCCATCTGCCGGAAGTTACGGTCGTTGTTGAATCCCACGGCTCGCGCTCATCGAGAATTACTGGACGAACTAAACGATAAGCTAGCGGAGAAGTTATTCCTGAATTTTTCGATATTTCAATCAACGCCCGATGTATGGGGGCTGGAACAGATTTTTCCGATTCTGCCGTTGCAGGGTTTGTCCGAACCACCGAGCAGCCGAGTGGTATTGCAGGATCTGACTTGCGACTCGGATGGTTGCATCGAACGCTATGTCGATGGCGAGGGGGTCGAAACCACCTTGCCACTGCCACCTTATCAGGCCGGATCGCCTTATTTATTGGGAATTTTCCTGGTGGGCGCCTATCAGGAAATTCTCGGTGATATGCACAATTTGTTCGGCGACACCGCGGCGGTCAACGTGGAATTGAGCGAGGCAGGGGGGTATCAGCTGGTTGAACCTACATTTGGTGATACCGTGGCTGATCTGTTGCGCTATGTCCGTTTCGAGCCAGAAATATTGCTATCGGCTTACCGCCAAAAGATCGGAGCGGCTGATCTCGAGCCAATAGAGCAGGCAGCTTATCTTGCGGAGTTAGAGGAGGGACTTGCTGGTTACACCTATCTCGAACCCTGATGCGAACGGATCACCATGGCGAAAATCAGGCCTTGCTGTTTGGCTCCTTCCGCAACAGGCTGGAGGCGGAGCAGCGTGGTCTCAAGGCTTTTCCTGGGGGAGGGGCAGCATCGCGCTCAAGCTGTCCAATTCCGCCGTGCAGGCATGGATTTGATTGACGGCCGCCATTGCTTGGTCGCGCGTGAGGCCAAGCATGAACATCGCCAGCGCGGGAAGGCGGTTATTATGTTCCTCGCCCAAGCCGAAATAGTGCAGGAGTCGGTTGGCAATCAGCACCAGATTGGAGTATTCGGCATACGGGTGGGTGCTATCCTCGCTATGGTGCCAGCGGGTGGTGGCGATCACTTCCTCCGGCAAGTTCCAGGACTGCATCAGCCAGGCCCCGATTTGCCAGTGCTCGGCGCCCATGACATAGCGTTCGACTTCGCTGATCGGTACGTGCCGGTTGACCGCCAAGAAACGGTTGAGCAGGAAGAATTGAGCGGGCAGGGCATGGCCCAGCACCAAATAGCCAAAATCGTGCAAGAGCCCGCACAGATAAGCCATGCTTGGATTCACACACGGCGGTTCCGGTAGCGCTTTAACCAACTCACCGACCAACGCGGCGCAGTAAATACTGTGCCGCCAGATCGCTTTAAGCCCAACCGAACCTTCGGCCGAAATATGAAAAATCTCGGCCATGCTCGAACCCAGCAATAGGTTGAGCGTATTTTCTGGGCCTATGGTTTGACTGATGGCCGTCTTCAATGAATCGACCGGGCTGTGAAAATCGTGAAGCGGGGTGCGCGCCCAGTACATGATTCGGGCCGCATGACCGGAGTCTTGTTCGACAATCTGGAGGATATCTGGAAGTGGCGGCTGTGGGTTGGCGCGCAATTCCAAGATTCTTTGTACCACAGGCGATATGGCTGGCAATTCCGTAATGGATTCGAGGCTGGCCCGCGACTGGGTGGGTGTGTAGCGGTTGGTGAGGCTGACTAGGTTTTTAGGAACGAGCTGCTGGCTGGTCGGAAAATCTAGGTTTTCTATTGGGATCGCAAATTGTCCCCAGCGCACCTGGGCGAGTAACTGGCTAAAGTCGTTGTTGCGCATGTTGAGCAGGCTGTCGCCGCTGCCGCTTTCAAAATAGATCTCGCCGCTGTTCGCAAGACTGGTATCGACCACTGCGGGCAGATTAAAAACGGCGGGCAAAGGCGGACGAGAGTTCCCCTGACAGCCATGCGTTTGAAAGAAGCTGATAACTTCGCTGCCATGTAACGGTTCGAGCTCCGATGCTCGCAATTGACAGAGTATTGAGAAATCCAGAATGTAATTGTATGGCAGGATCGCCATGAGCAGCCCGCTTGCGTCTTTCAGCAAAACGGTTCGTATCATACGGTGGGCGGGTATGTCGAGCCGTGCTCTGGTTTGGCTGAGCGTCTCGTTGGGAAGGCAGGAAATCAAGCGATAAGACAATTGCTGCCGGTCCAGAAAAGTCTGAACGGGGTCGGGAAGATTCATAGCGATACCTTTGATCACCGAATTTTAAACCGCCAGGATGTCACTTTTTTATCTGAAAATTTTTAAGTGAATCATCCGCTGTCTCATAGATAAAAAACGACCAACCGCGACCAGACTACGGGGCAAAAAAAGAAACTTATTAAAATACCAACAAATTCTCTTGTATTAAAATTATGCAGCTCAATTGAATAGAGATTAATTGTTATTCAAAGTCTTAACCATTGGCTCCTTTGATGGTTTACTCTGTTTTTACCACCACCGTCGAGGTGGAAAGTGGTTGGGAGGGTTGCGCCGGGCGAGATGAATTGGGGGATCTAGCAGCCGGTCTGGCCGGATTGTTATTGGTGGTCGGCGTTGTGAGGTGACGTATTGGGGCCGCGCTCGGTTTGGAACTGCTGATGGTGGCGGGGTCAGCGGTTGGCGCGGTGATGCGACGTACTGGCGCTGTGGCTGGTTTGGAGTTGCTGGCGGCGGTTGATGTTGATGCCGTGGCTTTACGCGTGGCGGCGGTGGATTTGGAGTCACCTGTCGTGGTGGACGCGGCTGTGGCTTTACGCGTGGCGGCGGTGGATTTGGAGTCACCTGTCGTGGACGCGGCTGTGGCTTTACGCGTGGCGGTGGTGGATTTGGAATCGCCTGTTGTGGTGGACGCGGTTGTGGCTTTACGGGTGGCGGCGGTGGGTTTGGAATCGCTAGGCGTAGTGCTAGCCGTATTGGCGGTGTTCGTCGTCGTTTTACGTGTCGTGGCGGTGGGTTTGGAACCACTGACAGGATTGGCTGCGGTGGGTTTGTTGGTATTCTTTTTAGCGCCAACCAGATTGCGAGAGGATTCCGCGGCTGGTTGCGAACGCGCAGGCGGTGGCGCGGACATGGATTTTGATTTGGGTTCGTCGCGCTGGACGCGAATGTTTCGCTTGGGCAGCTCGGTATAAAAATCGTATTTAGGTTTCGCTGGTGGTGGCGCTGTTTCGGTCACTGGCTTTGGCGCCGCCGTGGTAACCGGAATCTTGGCGGGTTGAGCGGCGGCGGTCGTTGGAACCGGAGGGGCAGAAGGGGCCGCGGCGGCTGGTTGTTGGTCGCCACCTTTCTTGATGTAGGTTAAAAAACCTCCAAATAGCCCGATCAGCACCAAAGTGATCACTAGTAGGCCGTGTTGGCGCATGGTCTGGCGATGTTTTCCCCAAGCTGAAGGGGGTTTATAGTCGCGTTGGATACTCACATAACCTCCGGAGCCGACACACCCAATAAGGTAAGGCCATTTTTAATGACTTGCCGCGTTGCCAAGCTTAAATTGAGTCGGGCATCGCGTAGTGCTTCGTCTGATACTAGAACTCGGTGCTCGTTGTAATAAGTATGAAAAGCGTTCGCCAGTTCCCGTAGGTAATGCGCTAACTGGTGGGGTTCGTGATTCAGCGCGGCCGTCTCAACCACTTCTGGGTAACGGGATAGCGCCACCAGTAAACTATCCTCGTGCGGCTCAACCAACAGGGCCAAGTGGGCGTTGCCGCGCGATTCATCACGGGAGAATCCTTTTTCACACAACTGCCTTAGCACACTGCAAACTCGGGCGTGCGCATACTGAATATAGTATACGGGATTGTCCTTGGATTGCGACTTTGCCAGATCGAGATCGAAATCTAGATGTTGCTCGCTCTTGCGCATCACGTAAAAGAAGCGGGCGGCATCATTACCGACTTCTTGGCGTAATTCGCGCAAGGTAACGAACTTGCCCGCACGGGTGGTCATTTGCACCCGTTCCCCATTCTGGTAAAGAATCGCGAACTGCACCAGCAGCACGGCCAGTCGGTCGGGATTTTCACCCAGCGCCTGCAAAGCCCCCTTGACGCGGGGGATATAGCCGTGATGGTCGGCGCCCCAAATATCGATGACCTGATCAAAGCCGCGTTCGAATTTTTCCAGGTGGTAGGCAATATCGGAAGCGAAATAGGTGGTTTGGCCGTTTTCTCGCCGCACCACTCGATCCTTGTCATCGCCGAACGCAGTGGAGCGAAACCACAAGGCGCCATCCTGTTCGTAGATATAGTCAGCGGCGCGCAAGCGCTCAATCATATTATTGACCGCGCCGCTTTGTTCCAAGCTACGTTCCGAATACCATTTTGCATAGACCACTCCAAAGTCTTGCAGATCGTCACGAATATCGCTCAGGATCGTCTTCAGGCCCCAATCAAAAAGGGCGCGATAGCGGCGTTCGCCCAACAGCGTTTGGGCGCGTTCCACCAGTGCGTCGATATGGGCTTCTTTGTCACCTTCGCTTAGGAGATTGCCAGCTTCATCTCGGATTTCATCCGGCGGCGCTCCTTGAAATATCCGCGCCGCGGGCAGCACATAAGCACCTCCTTGCTCGGCGTAAATCCGGGCGGCGATAGCGCGGACGTAATCCCCGCGGTAACCGTTGCTCGGAAACTGGAGCCGTTCACCGCAGTGCTCCAGATAGCGCAGCCAAACGCTGACAGCGAGGATATTCATCTGCCGTCCGGCATCATTGACGTAATACTCTCGTTCAACCTGATAGCCGACCGCTTCCAGCAAGTTGGCCACCGTGGCGCCATAGGCGGCGCCACGGCCGTGCCCGACGTGCAAGGGGCCAGTTGGATTGGCTGAGACAAATTCCACCTGCACCCGCCGACCAGCTCCGATCTGACCGCGGCCGAAAGCATCGCCCTGTTCGATAATCTCTTGGATGACATTATGATAAGCGATGGGCGTTAGAAAAAAATTGATGAAACCCGGCCCGGCGATCTCGACCTTGGCGACGTAATCGGATGGTGGCAGAGCGGCTTGAATTTGCTCGGCCAGGTCGCGCGGTTTGCGACGGGCGATTTTTGCAAGCGTCAACGCGATAGCGCTAGCAAAATCACCATGATCCCGGTCACGGGTTCGCTCCAACGGCGCGCCAGTCGGTGTGCCTTCGGGCAGAACGCCATTCTGAATCAGAGATTGGAGAGCTTGGATGATGAGGGTTTGCAGATGCGTTTTCAAAGGAAAGCCTTAAGCGACGGTCTTGCGATCAACTGATCATTCCGAGTTTGAAGTGATAGGTCGCGAATTTCTTGAATTCGTTGACGATCTTGAAAGAATCGCGCAACAGTTCTCGTTCCAGCTTGTTAAGTTCTTTCGGATTCAGATAATTATCCTGCGGCAATCCCCGCTCGATTTTCTGCAATCCAGCCTTGGTGCGCAGCGTGGACATAAAGGTAAAGGCCTCGATCAATTCGGTGCCGAAAGAGGGTTGGAACAAATTCCGCTGGCCCAGCGCGGTAATGCGCTCAATCGTGTTGGTCTGCGGCAACCGGTACTCCAGGGCTAAGCTGCGAACGCCGTGGACGATGGGGAAAATACCACCCTTCTTAATATCCAATTCATCGCGATTTTTCTCAAGCACGAAATTGGTGAAAAAGCTCAGTGGCGTTTCAAACGCCAGGGTGGCTTTGGCAAATTGGCTATAGAAGGAACGGTGGTCGCCCAACAGACGATGCATCCGATCCTTGACGTGCCGGAGCAGATTTTCGTCTCCAGCCACCGCCTTGGCGTCGTAGAAGATAGCGAACTGCATGAAGTATTCATGGGTGGGATGCACAATCCATTCGAACAATTCTTTCTTGAAGGCGGCGACCGATTTAGCCCAGTAGGGGTTCGATACCATGATGTTGCCTGGGCAAGGAGGATAGCCGAAATCGATTAGGCTCGCGGTGAATTCGCTCGTAATCCGTTCCAGGTCTGGATAGCTGAAATCATCGCGCAGAATGAGCGCATTGTCTTGGTCGGTTTTCATGACTTGCTCTTCGCGTCCCTCGCTGCCGAGCACTAGCAGGCAAGAGTTTTCCACCAATTCCGGCGGAGCCAGCAATTCAAATAGCTTCCGCAGCATCTGCTTGTTCAGTTCCGAGACCAGTTGCATGATGTAGCGGATTTTGACGCCTTTGTGATGCAAGTCGCGAATCACGTTGACCAGATCTCGGCTAGCCCACTGGAGCTCTTCCTTGGTGGACGCGCGCTCGATCTGGACGCCGATCAAATGCGAGTGGTTGGAGAGGTAGCTCAACAGATCGATCTGTTCGAGAATGCCGTGAATGGTAGAGCCTTCACTGATGACCAGCCGGTTGATATTGTGGCGGGTCATCCGCAGCAGCGCGTTGAACAGAAAGTCGTCCGGCCCCATTCCGATCAACTCATAAGTGGCGAGCGTGGCCACTGGAGCGTCCAGCGAACGCCGCTGAATAATACCGGCTTCCCGCAAATCGGTGGCGGTCACGATGCCAATTTCATCACCGTGGCGAACCAACACGGAATTGGTCTTGTTGGCTTTCATCGCCATCGCGGTTTGGTGAATAGACGTGTCGCCGGTGACGTAGGTCGGCGGATGGAGGTAAACATCACTGATCTTGGTAATGGTGAAGGCCGAGAGTTCCCGCAGATCCTCAGCGTCCTGGCGAGCGGCCAATCGCTGCGAGAATTTGAGATCGTAAAAGTGCGCAAACGGGGGATAGTTGCGAACCGTTTGCAGGAAAATTTCCCGCGGTAGACGGAAACAGCGGGCTGGTTCGGCCACCACAAAACTGTGTTTGCTGATACCCTCCAGCAGGGCGCGGGTATCAAAGATATCCTCGGCCATATAGAGCGAAGTCACGCACATCAACAGTCTTTCGCTTTGTTCGGGGGATTTCACGCTTTCAGCCAAGCCAGAGGCCGGTGGATCGCCGTCAATCTCCCACACCGAGCCGTCAATAAGGATAAAAAGGTGTGCTGGCCTTTCGCCAGCTTTCAGCAATACCTCGCCAGCTCGATAGTGGCCCACCGTCATTTCCTTGGCGAGCCGTTCCAGTTCTGGCTCAGGTAGCTGGCTGAAAGGGGGCAAATGCGCGAGGAAGGTCTTTTGATCCAGGTAGTCGGAGGCGGCCACGGCTATTCCATCCGGTTGCGTCAAAAGAAAACCCCCTTTCGGCGGGTTCCGAAGGGGGTTCATCTTAGCAGATTCAAGTTCGAGGGGAGGATCACTATTCGCGGATCCTCCCGGTCGAAATCATCAGTGACTAGAGGCGCCCTCAGCGCCAATCCCGGTTTGGCAGCGCACATCCTGTGCTTCAAATGCGGCATGCTCCTGCCGGGCGTTTTCGCTATTGTCCATGATCGAGCCGATCCAGATGCCCAAGAACGAAATGGTCATCGAGAACAACGCCGGGTTCTTGAACGGGAAGATGGGGTCGCCCAGCTTGAGCACGTCAGTCCACACCGTCGGTCCCAAGATCACGAACAGGGTGGAGCTAATCAGGCCCAGCCAACCACCCAATAGCGCACCCTTCGTGGTCATCTTCGACCAGAAGATCGACACGATCAGGATCGGGAAGTTGGCGCTGGCCGCCACCGAGAAGGTCAAGCCAACCAGGTAAGCGACGTTTTGTTGCTCGAAAGCGATACCGAGCAGAATGGCGATCACGCCCAAGACCAGGGTGGCCATCTTGGAGACGCGCACTTCCTGCTGTTCGTTGACGTTGCCGTGCGCGAACACGTTGGCGTACAGGTCATGGGAAATCGCCGACGCACCGGCCAGGGTCAGGCCAGACACGACCGCCAAAATCGTGGCGAACGCCACCGCCGAGACAAAGCCAAGCAGCAAGTTGCCGCCGACCGCTTGCGCCAAGTTGACCGCCGCCATGTTTTGGCCGCCCTTGAGTTCCAGGACACCCTTGGCGTTGGTCACCATGAAGCCGGAATCGGCGGGCATCAGCAGCACGATGGCGCCAAAACCGATCAGGAAGGTCAGGATGTAGAAGTAGCCGATGAAACCGGTGGCGTAGAACACGGACTTGCGGGCTTCGGTCGCGTTGGGCACGGTGAAGAACCGCATCAGGATATGGGGCAGACCGGCGGTGCCGAACATCAGAGCCAGACCCAGGGAAATGGCTTCAAGCGGGCTGGTCACCAGCGCTCCGGGCCGCATCAGCGCATCTTTCTTAGCGTGAATCTCGGTGGCGCGGCGGAACAGCGCTTCCGGACTCATCGAGCCGCCGGTGGCGACATACAATGCGCCAAAGGCGATGATGGTGGCGCCGCCCAACAGGAGACAGGCTTTGATGATTTGCACCCAGGTGGTGGCCAGCATGCCGCCGAAGGTGACGTAGAGGATGATCAAGACGCCGACGCTAATCACGGCGTAGGTATAGTCCAGCCCGAACAACACCTGAATCAGTTTGCCCGCGCCAACCATTTGCCCGATCAGATAGAGAACCACCACCACCAGTGAGCCGGTGGCGGCCATGGTGCGCATCGGCACCCGCTGGAAGCGGTAGGACACCACATCGGCGTAGGTGTATTTGCCAAGGTTGCGCAGTTGCTCGGCCATCAGAAACATGATGATCGGCCAGCCGACCAGCCAGCCCACTGAGTAGATCAGTCCATCGTATCCATTAATGAATACCAGACCGGAAATGCCGAGGAACGAGGCCGCCGACATGTAGTCGCCAGCGATGGCCAAGCCGTTCTGGAAGCCGGTGATACCGCCGCCGGCGGCGTAGAAATCCTTGGCGGTCTTGGTGCGTTGCGCCGCCCAGTAGGTAATGCCCAAGGTAGCGCCGACGAACGCCAGGAACATGATGATGGCGGGCACATTTACCGCCTGCTTCTTGACTTCGCCGATATCGCCAGCCGCCAGCGCTACCCCGGCAACCAGACTCAAAACGAGAACCGCGGTGAGGTTTTGCCACATTCTCATAATACTTCCTCCTTGATCTCGCGGGTCAGCCGGTCGAATTCCGAATTGGCGCGGGAAACGTAGATACCGGTCAGCACGAAGGCGCTGATGATGACGCCAAGACCGATTGGAATACCCACGGTGGTGATGGAACCAGCCGACAGGGGTTGACCGAGAAATTCCTTGTTGAAGGCGACGATCAAGATGAAGCCGTAGTAGATGACCAGCATGATGGCGGCTAGCATCCAGGCGAACGACTTCCGTTTTGAGAGCAACTCATGATATTTGGGGTTGCTTTTTATTGCGTGTACCAGGTCTTGTTGCATCGTGATATCCAAGAACAAGGGTGAATGGTGGCGTGATCGGGAAAGGTTCGAGGCTTGCTTTGGCGGTGACCGCTGCCGGGCCAGATTCTAGGTTGTATGCCCGAATCGTCCGATTCCCGTCATCTCCTTTAATGGTTGCCTGGCTATATGGAAAAAGCACAAGCACAAAAAAAGTCTAGTCGGCTTACTCGGCATGTAAAGGCTTCTTGACTTGGTTATTTTTCAATTGCTTGAATTTTTCAAAAAATTTGTCACGAAAAGCCTGTTTTTAATGCCATCAGTGGCTCAGCAAGGAAATCGGGTCATACCACCTACGCGAAAAAGAGCAAAGTCGCTCGAAGCTCAATAGAGTTCGATAGGATCGACATCCAGCGACCAACGAACGCGATGATCGCGGTGCTGGGTCCGCAAAAGAGGAACCCAAAGATCGAGGAAACGATGAAGGTCTTGGCGTTGCGCGGCTTGTAGCAACAGTTGCGCCCGATAGCGGCCGGCGCGGCGTTCCATCGGCGCGGGAGCTGGCCCCAGCAATTCCACGCCGTCGGCAAGGGGTTCCGCCAGCGCGAGCCCAGCCCGCAGAAACGCAGTCGCTTGTTCCGCCGCGACAGCTTCGGCCCGAAGCAAGGCTTGATGGGTGAAGGGAGGTAGCCATGCCGCCCGCCGTTCCGTCAGGGCCGCCGCCGCGAATGCGGGATAACCTTGGGAGACCAGGATTTTTAATAAGGGGTGGTTGGGATGATGGGTCTGAATAAGCACTGTACCCGGTTTATCGGCGCGGCCGGCCCGGCCGGCGACTTGCAAAATCAGCTGGGCCATGCGCTCGCTAGCCCGAAAATCGACGCCATATAATCCCTGATCGGCATCGACGATGCCCACCAAAGTCACCGCTGGAAAGTGATGGCCCTTGGCCAGCATCTGAGTGCCGATCAACAGGCGAGGGCCGCCCGCCTGGATATCGGCCAGCAAGGCTTCCAAGCTACCCCGTCGGCGCGTACTGTCTCGGTCGATACGGGTGAGAGCCGTGCTCGGAAATTCGCGCCGCAACACGGTTTCCAGACGCTCGGTGCCGTGGCCGAGCGCGCGTAGATCGATGCTGCCGCACAGCGGGCAGGCGGCATCCGCCGGTCGGTTATCGCCGCAGTGGTGACAGAGCAGGCGGCGCTGTCGCAGGTGAAAGGTCATGCGGGCATCGCAATGCCGGCACTGGCTCGACCAGCCGCATTCGTGGCAAAACAGCACCGGCGCAAAGCCGCGCCGATTAAGAAATAATAAAACCTGCTCATCGCGAGCGAGATGCGCTTGAATCCGTTCCAGTAAGGGCTGAGACAATCCTTCCGTCAGCGGTTGGCGGCGTAAATCGAGGATTTCGATGGGCGGCTCTGTCCCACCGACCCGTTCCGGCAGGCGCAACAACCGATACCGTCGACGCTGGACGTTATGGCAGCTTTCCAGCGCCGGTGTGGCTGATCCCAATACCACCGGAACGCCGAGCTGCTGGCCGCGGATCACCGCCAGATCGCGGGCGTGATAACGAAACCCCTCCTGCTGTTTGAAGGAGGTATCGTGTTCTTCATCGACGATCAGCAACCCTGGCCTTTGCAAAGGCGCGAACACGGCCGACCGGGTTCCAACCACCACGCGGGCGATGCCGTCGCGCGCCAGCAGCCACGCGTTGAGCCGTTCCCGGTCGCCGAGGCCGGAGTGCAGTACGGCTAGCGGCTCCGGCAGCCGCTCTCGGAAGCGGGCCAGCAATTGCGGGGTCAGGCCAATTTCCGGCACTAACACCAAAGCCTGCCGGTCGCGCGCCAACACCGCCTCAATCAGATGCAGATAAACCTCTGTTTTACCGCTGCCGGTAACGCCTTCCAGTAAAAACACCTGGAAGCGCTCCAACTCCGCCGCGACGGCGGCGATGGCCGCCGCTTGGGCTTCGTTCAAAATCAGTGAGGGCCCTCTAGCGGGCGGTGGGTCCAGCCAGCTCTCTCCGGCTGGAGCGATAGGTTCCACCCAGGTTTTTTCGTGCAACGCGTGCAAGGTCGCCGCCGTATTGCGCACCACGCCAAGCAACGATTCGATGGCAATGCCATCGGGATATTGCAGCAAATGGTCGAGCAGTAACCGTTGGACTGGAGCACGGCGCAAAGCGGCGGGCGCCGCCAGGGCGTTCTGGCCAGCGGGAGTGATGCGCCAGCAGGGCGTTGGGACCGGCAACAGCGCCGGTTCTCCCTGACGGAGCAGGACCGGCAAGGCCGTCGCAAAAACCTCGCCAGGCGGATGGTGGTAATAGTGCCGCGCCCATTCCAGCAACGCGATGAGCTCCGGCGACAAGACGGGTTCGGTGTCGATAATGGCATCCACCGAACGCAGGCTGTCTGGATTTCGCTCCGTGCGAGGATTGATTTCGAGCAGGAAACCGATGATCCGTCGCCGTCCGAACGGAACCCGTATCCGTAATCCAGGCCGTAGCGCCGCCGGATCGCAATCCGGCGGCGCAAGGTAATCGAAAGTTTGCGGTAATGGCGAAGGTACGGCGACCCGCAAAATCAGTTCGGGCACGACGGCGAACCCGATGGCTAGAGGTGGGCGCGGGCGTACCCTCGGTCAGCCTCCAGCTCGGAAGGCGCTTAAAGCGCCGTTTTTACCAAACACGAACACGGTATTTCCAGCTGTGACCGGCGGTGTGATGATGTCCTTGCCACCCGCGCGAATCCGGCCAACGATACGGCCATCCTCCTTGTTCAGCCAGTGTAAATAGCCTTCAAAATCACCGACGACGACGTAATCGTCGGTGGCGGCTGGCGCGCTCAATCGCCGGCCTGTCAGCTCCGCCTGTTTCCAGAGCGTGCCGCCATCACGCCGATCCAGGGCTAGCACCGCGTCGGTGTCATCGCTGACGTAAACTTGGCGGGTATCCACATCGAGTCCGGCGTAGCTGGAAAGAGGACGGTTCCAAATCTGGTTGCCGCCACGCATATCGATAGCAGCGACGCTGCCGCGATAAGCCACCAGGTAAAGCGTGTCTCCAAAAATCTTCGGTTCCGAATCAATGTCGATTAATCGTTCGATTTCGGTGCGACCGTGCGGCGGGGCGATGGTTTTTTCAGTGAGCGGCAGGCCCTTATCCAGAGAGAGCACCAGTAATTTACCGGTCGCCAGACCGGAAATCACCAAATTTTGCACCAGCAGGGGCGAAGAATTGCCCCGTAGGCTGAGGGCAGGCATGGCGTGGGCAGAAACCCAGCGACGTTCCCCGGAACGCGCGTCAAGACCGGTGAATTTGCCATCCCCAGTGCGCACGACCACGATGCCTCTTGCACCCCGCGGTGGGGCCAGCACCTCGCTGGATACCGTGCTCCGCCAAACTTCGTGGCCATCGCTTTGTTGCAAGGCTAACACTTCACCTTTATCGCTGCCGACCAGCACTAAGCCGTTATCACTCAAGCCGACCCCGCCAGAAATCGGCAGCTTGCTGTTGATTTCCCAGAGGCGCTGGCCGGTGAGCGCATCAAGAGCGGCAACGGTGCCGTCGTAGCTGGCGGCGTAAATCCGGCCATTGGCCAGCGCTGGAGCCAAGCGGATAAACTGATCCTGCGCCCCGGCGCCTACTTTGCTTTCCCACAGGATCTGGATGCTGGCGGGTGAGGTGATTGACTTTAATTCCGCTGGCGGAATCACGCTGCTGGAACCGCCGAACCAGCCGCCGAGCCAGCTGCAGCCAGCGCTCAGGACGAGCAATAGAAGCGGGAGGACGCGACCGATCATGATTATTGACCTGAAGTGGAAGTCGGTGGGGCTGGGGCTGGAACGGGTTCGGAGGCAGCGGCTGGAACGGGCGCAACCGCGGCGGGCGGCGCGGCGGGTTCGCTTGTCGCGGGTGGTGTTGCGGCAGGTTCGGCGGCATCTAACGGGGGAATGGTTGGAGTCTCTGGCGCTGTTGATCCCGTAGTCGTTGCTTCCGCTGGGGTCTGAGGGGTTGCCGCCGGTTCCGGAGTGGCTGGCGGCGTCACCGCTGGTGGTTGAGGAGGTTCGGGTTGAATTGGAGCCGTTGGGGCCGAAATGATGCTCTCCGCGGTTGGTGCGCTCAAGCCGTCGAGTTTCAGTTGCAACAGGGAACTGCCACCGCTGGCCGCCAGCGCCGCCGTGTAGGCGGTGCGGGCTTTGGCGGGATCGTTGGCGGCCAGCGCCAAATCGCCGCGCAGTTCCTCGCGCTCGGCGGTTAAAGTGGTGGTGGTGACTCGGGATAATTGCTGTTCGGCGTCGCTGGCCCGACCAGCGCCAGATAGCAAGCGCGCCAAGCGCAACCGCGCGATATCTTTGAGTTCGTCGAGTTTGGCGTTTTCGATGACCCATTCCAACTGCTGGATCGCGGTGGCGCCATCGCCGCTGTCAGACGCCAGCTTGGCCAGTCGCATGGCGGCCAAACTGGCGTAAGGCGATTTTGGAAAATCGGCCAACAAGGCCTGGTTGCGTTGTCGGGCCTGGTCGGCGTCCGGTTTTTCGACCGCTACAATGAAAGCATCATAGGCTTGAGAGGCTTGTTCGCCCTTGGCGTCGCGATAGGAATTCCAATAGCGCCAGCCGAAAATCGCAATCACGCCGAGCGTGATGCCGACAATGATGCTGGCGCCGTTTTCTTTCCACCATTTTTTTAGATCCTCGACGCGCTCGTCGTCGGTGTATTGATCCATCGCCTGGTTTCCTCTGGCGTTTTGTTAGGTTGGTTAGAGCTTCTCCAGGATCGCCGCGCGTAGATAGGCGGCTACCTGGTCTCCCGCTAAGGTGTGTTGTTGGTTCTCGGTGGCACGTAAGGGTTTGATGGAGACGCTTTCAGTGGCAACCTCGTTTTCGCCTAGAATCAGGGCAAAGTGGGCGCCACTGGTGTCAGCCCGGCGAAATTGCGCCTTGAAACCGCCGCCGCCGCAATTCATCCGCAGCCGCAGCCCCGGTACCTGATCGCGCAAGCGTTCGGCCAGGGCCAGTCCATGGCGCTGGGCGGCGTCGCCGACCATGATCAGGTAAGCGTGGGGAGCGGTTTCAATCGCGGGCTTGTTAGCGGCAAGCATGGCGATCAGCCGCTCCAAACCCAGGGCAAAGCCAACTCCCGATACGGCCTGACCACCCAGCTGTTCGATCAATCCGTCGTAGCGGCCGCCGGCGCAGATTGTGCCCTGAGCGCCCAACGTCTCAGTGACCCATTCAAACACGGTCTTGCAGTAATAATCCAGACCGCGCACTAGCTTTGGGTTGATTTCGTAAGGGATGCCCGCGGTATCAAGCAACGCTTTCAGCGCTTCGAAATGCGCCAGCGATTCGGGATCAAGATGGTCGAGCAGCGACGGCGCTTCCGCTAACAGTGGTCGCAAGGCCGGGTTTTTGCTGTCCAGGATGCGTAGCGGATTGGAACGCAGGCGGCGCTGGCTATCCTCGTCTAGTTCGCTATGACGCGCGGTAAAGTAGGCGACCAGTCGCTCGCGATAAGCCGCGCGAGCGGCGCTGGAACCGAGCGAGTTGAGTTGGAGGGTGACTTGGCGGATACCGAGCCGTTGCCACAGACGGGCGGAGAGGCAGATCAATTCGGCGTCAATATCGGGGCCTTCCATGCCGTAAGCTTCGGCTCCGACCTGATGGAACTGGCGGTAGCGGCCTTTTTGGGGTCGTTCGTAACGAAACATCGGCCCGGCGTACCACAAGCGCTGGGTCTGATGATGCAGCAAACCGTGTTCGATACAGGCTCGCACGCAGCCGGCGGTGCCCTCTGGGCGCAGCGTCAGACTGTCGCCGCCGCGATCGTTGAAGGTATACATCTCCTTTTCGACGATATCGGTGACTTCGCCGATCGAGCGAGCGAACAATTCGGTTTTCTCCACGATCGGGAGGCGAATTTCTTGATAATCGTAAGCGGACAGGACTTCGCGCACAACGGCTTCGAGGCGCTGCCATAACGCCGATTCGTCGGGCAGGATATCGTTCATGCCGCGAATGGCTTGCAACTGCTTGGCCATGATGAAGTTTAGATTTGGGTTTATAAGCGGGTGACAGCCATCACGGCCAGCATCAAGCTTGGAGCTTGGGGATCAGGGTTGGCCGCGATCTAGGGTAAAGCGGCTGACCGTGCCGCGCCTGGGCACATAGATGTCAGTATTGACCAAGCGGTCATCCAAGATGATGCGGGCGGCTGGTGCGTTGCCGAGGGTAACTTTGAAAGGAGCGGATCCCGAAATGGCGCGGGTGCTGTTGGCTTTCATCAAGCCATTGGCGAGGACGTTGCCTTGCGCATCTTTCACTTCAACCCAGCAATCGTTACTGAATTCAAGCAGCAATTTCGCCTCGCCAGGGCCTGTTCCACCGCCGGATTCCACTGTCGGCCCGGTGGAAGGCAGCGTGGTGGCGGTTGCTATGAGTCCAGGCACTGAAGCGATGGTGGCTGGGGCCGATGAACCCGGCACCGGCGAGATGGTGGTCGCGGCTATAACCCCGGATACTGAAGGCGCGGCGACCGGTGCGGTGGGGGTCGTCGGCGCGACTGGCATCGCGGGGGTCGGTGAGTTTGGCGTACTGGAGGCGGGCAGCGCGGGAACATTATTATGGCTTGAGGACGCAGATTCGGTGGCCAGTGGGGATGACGGGGGCGAGGGAGTGGTTGCGGGCTCGGCTTGGAAGGGATATTGGGTCTGGGTGTTGGCGGCGCTCGTCGCGGAGGTGACTTCTTGCCCTGTCTTGCCATCGCCGTCCGACCAGAAGGCGAGCAAGCGGCTCGGATCGAGGTTATTGAGATTCTGGATAGCGGTCCAGGCGATGCCCACCAGCAGCAGCAGATAGAATACGCCGCGCAAATCCCGAACTCGGGTTTGCCGTCGGAGTGGATGCACCATTTTCAACGGCGGTGGCGTCACGGTGGGGCCTGATTGGAGTCGATAGCGTTCCAGCACCGCCTGTTCTGGTAGGTTTAGGAGCCGGGCATAGCGGCTAAGGTAGCCGCGAACAAACACCGGCGGACCCAACCGTCCGAAATCATCACGTTCGATGGCTTCGATGATTGTCGGATTCAGTCCGAGATGACGGGCGACCTCGCGCTGATCGGCTTGAAATCCGACTCGGGCCTGCGCAAGCCAGGCACCCACGGATTCGGCGCCGGCGCTGGTGGATTCGGCCGGTGAATTAACATCGAGTGGGGTTTCGGTAGGCATGGTCATTTTCTGCTGTGAAGGCGTTGGGCTTCTTCAGAGTTTGGGAACCGCGATGACAGTGCGCTGCTGTACTCTCGACGCATTTGGGAATCGCCATCGGATGCGGATTCGATGCTAAAGCCCAGCCACAGGCTTTGTGGCGTGGGCTGAGTCTGGCTGTGGTAACGTTGCAGGAAAGCGCGTCCCTGCAAGGTTTTGCCTTGGGTTTGGCTGATCTGGGCCATCTGATGCAACGCCGTGGTATTGTTGGGATTCTGATCCAAGGCTTTGCGCAACCAAGTCTCTGCCGCCGCGGGATCGTCGCGCTTGCGGGCACAAAGGCCCAGCGTGGCTTGGGCGTCAGCCGAGGTGGCCCCGGCGTTGATGGGTTCGGCGGCGATTTTCTGAAGTTCGCTTTCGCCCTCGGCGGTGCGGGGAGGGTCGCGTTCGCAGAGGAATCGGGCGTAGTTCAGCTTGGCTAGCGTGTAATCGGGTTTTAATGCAATGGCGCGTTTGTAATGCGTCTCAGCCGGGCCGTACTCACGGATTTCCTCGTAGAGAACGCCGAGCGCGTTGTGAGCTTCCGGATAGTTATCGTTGTATTGAACGGCTTTGAGCAATTTTTCCGTGGCGACATTGAGATGGCCAGACTGCATGTAGCCAATTCCCAATTTGAAATTGGCTTCGGACACGTTGTCCTTGATCTCCTTGTCGCCGTTGCTGGCGCAAGCCGCCAGCAGCAAGCTGAGGAAAAGCACGGCCAGTTTCGTCGATAATCGCCTCATAGAGTTTCCCTTTTCCTCAACTGGCAAGCCGTGCCCGGCGTTCCACGCGACGGCCCCGAGCCTGAACCTGTCCGGCCAGTTGACCGCAAGCGGCGGCGATGTCGTCGCCGCGGGTTTTGCGGGTGATGGCCGTCAGGCCGTGCGCGGTCAGCACGGACTGAAACTGGCTGAGCGCGGCCGTTCCGGAACGCTGATAGCGGGCGTTTGGAAACGGATTGAACGGAATCAGATTGATCTTCGAAGGGATGTTTTTCAACAGTTTCGCCAAGGCGTGGGCATGCTGTTCCGAATCGTTGATCCCTGCCAGCAGCACATATTCCCAGGTGATGCGCCGATAGGGCTTGTCGGCGATATAGTGCTGGCAAGCCGCTAACAATTCGGCGATGGGGTATTTGCGGTTCAACGGCACTAGCTCATTGCGCAAGGCATCGTCGGGCGCGTGCAACGACACCGCCAGACTGACTTCCGACACCTCGCGCAATCGGTATAAAGCGGGCACCACGCCAGCGGTGCTGAGCGTGACTCGACGCTTGGAGATCCCAAAACCGAGGTCGTCTTGCATCAGTTCGGTTGCTTTCACCACGTTATCGAAATTCAGCAGCGGTTCGCCCATCCCCATCAGCACGATGTTCGTGATAAGGCGATTGTGGTTGCGCGCATCGCCCAACACATCGCTGGCCAACCAGATCTGAGCGATGATTTCCGCAGTGCTCAGATTGCGGTTAAACCCTTGCTGGGCGGTTGCGCAGAAGGAGCAATCGAGCGGGCAGCCGATTTGCGAGGAAACGCACAGGGTGCCGCGATCTGCCTCCGGAATGAACACCGTTTCAATGCAATTGCCGCTATCCAGCCGTATCAGCCACTTGTGGGAACCATCCCGCGAGGCTTGATCCGCCACGATTTCCGGCAAGCGGATTTCGGCGTGCGCGGCCAACCGTTCCCGCAGCGCCTTGCTCAAATTATTCATCGCGGCGAAGTCCAGGATTCGCTCGTGGTAAACCCACTTCATCACCTGGGTGGCGCGAAAGGGTTTTTCGCCCAGCGCGATAAAGAATGCTTCCAAATCGCGACGGCTCAGATCGAGCAGGTTGATTTTAGCACTAGTGACAATCACGGTGGTTGACGGTTTTTAATTCAGATAGTGTCAGTATGCGGACACAAGTCGAACTGGCCAAAAAAGAATGCGATTTCATGAGTGGCCGTTTCAGTTGCATCAGAGCCATGCACCGCATTCTTGGTCACGCTCTCGGCAAAGTCAGCGCGGATCGTCCCTGGCGCGGCTTTCTTGGGATCGGTGGCGCCCATGATTTCACGATTTTTAGCGATGGCGTTTTCGCCTTCCAGTACCTGAACCATCACCGGGCCAGAGGTCATGTAGTTGATCAACTCTGGGTAAAAGGGACGCTCGCGATGAACGGCGTAGAATACCTCAGCCTGTTCGTGGGTTAGGCGAACCATCTTGGCGGCGACGATTTGCAGACCTCCATCCTCGAAACGGCTATAGATTCTGCCGATGATATTTCGGGCAACGGCATCAGGCTTGATGATGGATAAAGTGTGTTCCAAGGCCATACAAGGCTCCAACAGGTGGGGGTAAGATCGGTCGGTGAGGCAAGTCTAGCGAACGGCGGCGGGTTGCAACACAAAAGTTTAGCCATATTTTAGCAATACCGGCAACGCGCCAACCAAATTTCGAGTAACAAGTTACAAGCAAGCCGTTCTCTGATAAAGGTGAACCGATGGACCAACCTGGCCAAACAGCGTCAAGTTTGCGGAGCATGAACCGCCTGATCGCACTTTAATTCAATGTGGCCAGTTGGGGGGGTTATATTTGGGGCTCATTGCGAATGAACATTTCGATAAAAATAGTTAAATAATCTTCTTTAATTCGTATTCAAGAATGCCTTGCGCGCCAGCGGCGATAAGGCGAGGCAGTAAGTCACGCACTAGGTTACTGTCCACTACCGTTTCCAGGGCCAGCCAATCGCGGTCGTACAGGTGGCTGACAGTCGGGGCGTGCAAGCTCGGGAGCAGACGGACCACTTGATCCAGTTGCGCCGCCGCTACGTTCATCTTTAACGCAACCTTGTTGCGAGCTGCTAGCGCGGCGCGGGAGAGCAAGGCGATTTGTTCGATCTTGGCTTTTTTCCACGGATCGTTCAGCGCGGCGCGATTGGCGATCAAGCGCGTGGTGGTATGCAGTAGATCGCAGACGATACGCAAACCATGGGCGCGGATGGTGCTGCCTGTTTCAGTGATTTCCACGGCGGCGTCCACCAAGCCTTCCACTACTTTGGCCTCGGTGGCGCCCCAGGAAAATTCGACGGTTGCTTCAATGTTGCGTTCGGCCAGATAGCGTTTAGTGAAACCCACCAGTTCGGTGGCGATTCGTTTGCCAGCCAGATCTTCCACCGAACGGATGGTCGAGTCGCTGTTGACGATCAAGACCCAGCGGGCCGGTTGATCGGAGCTTTTGGAGTAGCTGAGTTCAGCGATTTCCGCTACATCAGCTTCTGTTTCAAGAATCCAATCCAATCCGGTCAGGCCGGCGTCCAGCGTGCCGTTGGCGACGTAGGGCGCCATTTCCTGCGATCGCACCAGCGCGCAGCCGATTTCAGGATCGTTGATGGTGGGGAAGTAGTTGCGGCTGTGCGGACTAATAGTCCAGCCCGCCTGACCGAACAGCGCGATAGTGGACGCTTCCAGGCTGCCTTTGGGAATGCCGAGTCTGAGTTGCTGCATGATCGAATCCTGGTGGGATCGGGGTTGCCGAAAGGGGCGTCATTCTATGCCAAAGCAGTTCAAGATGTCCCGTACCCCGCGGCATAGCCGGTTGAAATTGCCAGCCAATGGTATTTAGGATGAAAAGTGTGAGGCCGTATTGCCAAACGCCGCCGCTGGTCGTTTCGCCCACGTTTTTCCTCAGATGCCATGGGTTGGATGGCGATTTAAGCGGAGGAGTTCTCAAGCTTGGAGAGCGGCTTAGTCATGCAAACCGCGCTGGCTGGACACAAGGTGGTGAACTCGGCGGTTTGTTGCAAGACTGGTGGCGCGACCGCGCGTGGGATTGGCGTATAACCCTGTATCGCGAAGAAGTTTTCGGCGGTTATCGTCAGCAAATAAAGCGCTTGAACGCCGCGTTGCTGGGCTGTTTGTTCGGCCTGAGCCAGTAGGGCTTTCCCTAAACCCTGACCTTGCCAATCGGGTGCGACCGTCAATGAGCGGACTAGAGCCACAGCGCCAAAAATTTCCAGCCCAATCACGCCGATCAATTTTTCTCCATCACGGCAACCCCAAAAGTCATGCAAGCGTGGCGCGATAAGGTCTTCTGTTGGTAGACCGGCGGCGCTTAGCAAAATACAAGCCGCGGCTTGGTCGGGGTGAGAATAAATTGCTGGAAGCGGAGTGCTCATGGCGTTATCACTATTGATTATATTAGGTTTATCTGACCACCAAAGACCCGCGCAGCATGAAACCGCTCATTTCTCACCCCTGGAATCTTAGCCCCTCGGAAGCTATCGCCTTGCAGCGGGATTTGCGCGAGCGCGTGATCCTGACGGATCGGTTGGCCTCATCAGTGCGGCGAGTGGCTGGAGTCGATGTCGGCTTCGAGGCGGATGGTACAGTGACGCGCGCGGCGGTGGCGGTGTTGCGTTATCCCGAACTGGATGTGTTGGAAAGTGCAATCGCTCGCCGTCCCACGGAATTTCCCTACATACCCGGTCTGCTCTCGTTTCGCGAATTGCCGGCGGTGTTGGATGTGCTGGGGCAATTGCGCGAGTCGCCCGACTTGCTATTATGCGACGGGCAGGGCGTCGCCCATCCACGCCGGTTTGGGATTGCCAGTCATCTCGGTCTGCTGATGGATATTCCCAGCATCGGTGTGGCCAAGACCCGATTATGCGGCCAGCATGACGAACCGGTTAACCAGCGCGGAGCCTGGACGCCGTTGTGGGCGAACCAAGCGGTTATCGGCGCGGTATTACGAACCCGACCTGGCGTTAAGCCCCTCTACATCTCCCCTGGTCATCGGATCAGTCTGGAAACGGCGATTCAATGGGTGATGGGATGCTGTACCCGCTATCGCTTGCCGGAAACCACGCGCCAAGCCCATCGCTTGGCATCGGGCCGTTAATTTAGAGCATTTTCCCTGCCGGCGGCGACAGAAACCAAACTGTCGCCAGCTTTGCATCCAGTCGTGGCTCCCACCATGGTGCCGCCACGCAATCCCGCTAGCCAACCGCCAAAGCAATCTGGTATGGCCCACATGGCTAGGTTCCGCGCGAGGAAGCCTCAGATGGTGGTGAGCCGGGCTTGGCCACCCAAATAGAGCATTTTATTCGCTTCTTTAAAAAAATCCGGTTGCGGTAAAAGCTCGTTGCTGGGAAAGCGGATCAGCAATAGCGTGATCCAGCGGTTGTCACCAAGAAATATATCTTCTAAAGTCAAGGTGTTGGCATTATAGGATGAGTCCTTTTCCACCTTGATGTTCATATGATCCAGCGTCAGCGAAACGCGGTTCAGACGGAGATATTTTTCAGGCTCGCGTAGAGTAACCACCACTTTGGCGAGATGATCGTCGAGAGTTGCGGAATTAGCCCGAAGCTGGTTCAGTTCGGTTTCGATTTCGCGCAGTCGCTGGTCGATGGCGATCGGGGTGTCCATGGCGGCGATTTTTGGATCTAACAGAGAGGTCAAGCCGACGTGTGCGCCTTTCAGCAGTTTGGTTTTTTTCTGAAGGAGCTGTCGTTGCTGTTGTTCGAGTTGCTGTTTCTTGGACCGAATCGAAACCAATCGGCCGAGCGCCGTTTCGATCAGATGGGCGAAGGCCCGTTTTTTTATTTCGCGGCGGGTCTTGGTTTCGCTTCCCGCCGGAAAAGCGACGCTATGATTTTGAAAATTTACCGTAATTTGGGGTACATCCCGCCGGATCATATTCCCTTCCAGAGCGACGCCCAGAACTGTTTTTTCAGCTCGCTCGACTCTGAGCACGGCGTATAAGTCGGCGGGGAGCCCTCCACCGATGCGCTGGCGGTAGAGATCGAGCTCTTTGCTGAAACTTAAGATTTCCTTTAAATGCTGGGAAGAGGCAAACAAAGCGCGCAATCGTGGATCGCTGGTGAAGCTATGATTGCCGATTTCGACGGGAGGGGGCAGGCTATCGACCAGGTCGTTCACATACTCAATGGATCGCTCGACAGCGGGCCAGAGTTTTTTCTGATATTGGCGCGCCATCCGTAGGCGGGGATCGGTGCCTTCCACGACTCGTTCGATGGCGCCTTTAATCAGTGCTGGATCGAATTTGCCCGATGGGTCGGGTACCGTCGAGAAAATAGACTGTAACAAGCGGAGTACCATTACGTTATGACTCGTTCGACCTTGCCAGTTTGGGCCAGGTGTGGCTGTTTAAATGATTCCGAAATTTGCACCTTACGATTATGGTTGGGATTATGCGCAACTCAATGCATTTCCACTCCCGTTTTGTTTAAAAAACGGGAGTGAAAAAAGAGCGGCGACAAAAGACGGAACAGAGGAGTGCTCACGCCAAAAACCGACCCCTCAGCCGCCAGCGGGCGGTGGCGGCGACCACTGGTAGAGCCAGGTTTCGCTGAGCGCGCCTTTGTCATCCCGCAGGAAGCAGCGCAAATCAACCGGTTCGCTGCCAGTGGCGCTCAGGTCGAAATGACAGCGCCATACTGTGGATTCTTTGAGTCGCAGAACCACGACATCCTTTATTTCGCCACGGGAGGCGGCCACCACCGCTTCCACTTTGGCGGTGGCGGGTAGCCGTGTTAGTGAGTCCCCCTCGAAATCGAGCACAAATTTGCGCATCGGCGTCGCGGGTCTTTGGCCGGGAACGCCACCCATGCCGGTACGGGTGGCGACTACTTCGGCGACGGTCGACCGAAACGGCGGTTGCGCTCCCCAATAAAGCCGGTAGCTGAAAGCCAGCTCTTGGCCCGGTTGCGTTGGTTGCGCCGGATTCCAGAACGCCACGATATTGTCCAGGGTCTCGTCGGCGGTTGGGAGCTCGACCAGTTGCACCATGCCGCGCCCCCAGTTGCCAAGTGGCTCCACCCACAAGGAGGGGCGTTTGTTGTAGAACGCACCATCATCCTGATAATTCTCGAAATTCCGGTCGCGCTGCAATAAGCCGAAACCGCGCGGATTGTCGTCGGTAAATGAATTGACCCGAATATAGTGTGGGTTGAGAATCGGTCGCCAGATCCATTCGCCAGTGCCAGTCCATAACGCCAGTCCGTCGGAATCATGAATTTCGGGACGGAAATCGTCGGCGATGCGGCGGTCATTTTCGCCGCACTGAAACATCGAGGTCATCGGCGCGATCCCCAAGCGCTCGATCGCGCGGCGCGGGAAGAGATGGTTTTCGACCTGCATCACCGTGATGTCGCCTGGGGTAACGACGAACGTGTAGGCGCCGGTGATGCTGGGGCTATCGAGTAGAGCGTGGATCGTCAAGGCCGTCGCATCGACCGTCGGCTGTTCCAGCCAAAAGCGGCGGAAAACCGGAAACTCCTCCGGGCGATCCATGCCGGTGTCGATGGCGAGGCCACGGGCCGACAGGCCGTATTGTTTCGTGGCTCCGACCGCGCGGAAGTAGCTGGCGCCGAGGAAAGAGAACATATCCCGATCCCAATCGGCGCGGCTGTTGATCCGAAAACCGGCGAAGCCGAGGTCGCCGATTTGATTAGGAATCTTTTCCATGACGCGAGGGCCGTATTTGAACATGTTTGGCGAGAATAGAATCGGCTTGGCCTTGCCGCCCGCAACTTCATAAACAGCGACCGGGTAGTGAAAATACAAACCGAGATGAAAGAATCGCGCCTGGAAGGGCAATTCGCCCCCCGCCCAAAGCGAATGATCGATGCGGAAATTATTGAGGGCCTGATAGTCGTCCCAGTCCATGGCCGCCAGCCAGGGTGGTCGCGTGTCGGTGGGTTGACTGTAGGGTTCCCGCGCCAGCTGTCGGGCCGTTTCTCGCAGCCAGTCCTTACTGAAATCCTGACTGTCCGCTTGAGGATTGTTATCGTTGGCGGCTGCCGCATGAACCCATGGCGTCGGCAGCATGCCTACGGCAGCCAGTTTCAGTAACCACGTCAAAAGCTCCCGTCGTATCATGATGTTGTCAAAACCTGTCGTTGTTGGCGGAGTGATAATTATAGCGTCGAACGATTGGCCAGTGTTTTGCTTGAGAGGCGACTGCGCTACCGGACGCAAGGTCAGTCTCTTAGGGCTATTATCAAAAAGCCTTGCCCCGCTTACCCATTGATCCTGAGGAGTCTTAGATGGCTGGTACCAGTCTGTTAGCGTTGATCGACGATATCGCCACCGTGCTTGACGATGTGGCCTTGATGACCAAGGTGGCGGCCAAGAAGACGGCGGGCGTTTTGGGCGATGATTTGGCGCTGAATGCCGAACAGGTCTCCGGAGTGCGCGCGGAGCGAGAGTTGCCCGTGGTGTGGGCTGTCGCCAAGGGGTCGATGAAAAACAAGCTGATTTTGGTCCCGGCGGCGATTCTGATCACGGCGGTGGCGCCGTGGGCGATCACGCCGCTGTTGATGATTGGCGGCGCGTTTCTGTGCTTTGAGGGTTTTGAGAAGCTGGTTCATAAATTCCTGCACGATAAAGCGGAGGCGGAAGCCGAGCACGCGGCCACGGTGCAGGCCATCACCGACCCGGCGGTGGATATGGCGGCTTTCGAGCAAGAAAAAATCAAGGGCGCCATTCGTACCGACTTTATTCTTTCCGCCGAAATCGTGGTGATTGCCTTGGGCACGGTCAAAGAGGCGGTGTTTACGACTCAAGTGATGGTGATCGCCGGCATTGCCATCCTGATGACGGTCGGCGTTTATGGGTTGGTAGCCGGTATCGTGAAATTGGATGACGCCGGACAGTATCTGATGAGAGCGAGTGCTGGAGAGGCTTGGAGCCGCTTCAAGCAGGCGATAGGCCGAGCTATTTTGTGGGTTGCGCCGTATTTGATGAAAACCCTGGCGGTGGTGGGGACAGCGGCTATGTTCTTGGTCGGCGGAGGTATTTTGCTACATGGCTTGCCGCATTCGCATGAGGTGTTGCAGCACGTTGAGGAGTTTGTTCGCCAAATACCCGCCATCGGTGGGGTGTTGGCGGTGATTGCGCCCGCGCTATTGAATATGCTGGCGGGCATTATTGCCGGTGGGTTGGTGCTGCTGGTTGTCAATCAGGTACAAGCCTTTTTGGCCAAACCTAAACCGGCCGTCTGATCGTGCATCGATCCGATCCATGCCGGTTCGGATGGCTTCAACTCTTCCCCTCCTGGTGTGGGAGGGGAAGAGTGATTGATCTCACCCTAGCCGTTACTAGGGGTGAAAATAGCGTAACGGTCCCGAAGTAGCTGGATAGGCAGCGGTATTTAGAGCCTGGATACCGGCGTTGTGTTCGCCATTGAATGGCGTCACCGTTCCCGGACATCCTTGGGCTATGGCGTCATTCGGAGAGTTGAACCACAACCCAAGATGATAGGTATGGATGGGTTTGCTAATGGTTGGATTCTGTGTTCCCCAGGGCGCATCACCCGCATGCTTCGGTAGCGGTACGGGGGCCGGACCAGGGGCGACGATGAAGGTTTCATCACTGAAGCGGCCGATAAAATCGCCAACGCCAGTGCCAGCGGCATTGGTCTCGATATCACCCTGATACCACGACAGGCCGAACGGCGCATTTGGAACCTGAATCAGAAACAAATCGTAACTGGTATTGGGCCTTAATTTATAGACTTCCACATGCATCGTTTCGACAGGACCCAAGTTGTTGATGGTGACTCGGCCTGTTGCGTTTGGCAGGCAGGTCGCCGCGCCTGGCGATACTTTCATGCTGAAGACCAGGTTTTTGCCTGCTGCTAATGCGGGGGCGCTTGCGAACAAAGCCACTGTGCTGGCGAGCAGGGAAGCCGCCACCCAAAATTTTGGTTTTTCAATCGCTTTCAGCCCAAGGTGGGATTTGGTAGGCATCATCTTGCATTCTCCTGTTAGTTTCAGGTCAAACTTAAAAGACTAAGGGGGATTGATTCCCTTGTTAGATGATTTCCCCGAGGTGGCCTGATGGTTCAAGGCGCTGCAAAATTTTTTTATTGCTTTCCACCTATTTTCTGGGACGCCCACGACACGGCGGCATCTCTTGGACTGAATAAGTTTTGGAATTTGCTAAGAGACGCTAATTACTGGAATCAGGAAAATTTAACGGGTTCACAAATTGCCATCTTGCGCGCGGTGCGGTAGCGTCGTTGGCAATTTCAAACCGCTTCCTGAATTTATTCTATGCAAGTCGCTTGGCCGTCTCGTGTTGCGTTATTGATCCTGGTGCTGTGCGGTTTCCAGATTGGCCTTGCCGCGCCCGCGCGCACCGACCGGCCCGTATCGGGGTCGGAGGTGGTTTCTTCAGCAGCGGGCGGGCCAACCATGGAACAAATCCAGGCCAAGCTGACGGCGCTGGCCGCCAACCGTGATATGCCCGACGACGAGCGCAAGCAAGCACAGGAGTTTTATCAGCAAGCGCTTAGCCAACTACAGGCGGCAAAAAATTATGCTGACAACATTGCTTATTTTCAGCAGATGCAACAATCGGCGCCTGCCGAAGCGATCCGCCTGCGCCAAAAACTGGGTAGTGAATCGCCATCTCCACCGCCTGCCAATCTGCCCGCGGACGAATTGTCGCAACAGTTGACGCAAACGCAGACTGACTTGAGCAACGCGCAAAAACAGTTGATGGAGCTGGATCAACAGCTGAGCGTGCAGCAAGCGCGTCCCAAGGCCATTCCGGTCGAATTTGACAGTTTGACTCAGCAACTCGCTGATTTGGAAAGCAGGGTGCGAACGTTCGGCTCCTCGGTTGTTACACCTTTGATCGCTGAAGCGCGACTGCTATTGGCGGGGGCGCAGCGACAGGCTTTAAACCAGCAGATCGCCGCTCTGGAGCAGGAGCGGCTGAGTTATGACGCCCGTTTTGAATTGTTGAACGCCCAGCGCACCGCCGCCGCGCGCGATGTGACCCAAGCTCGGACGCGGACTCAGCAGTTGCAAGATCTATTGAATGCTTACCGCCGCGACGAAGCGGCAGCCGTCGTACACCAAACCGCCCAAGCGAAACAGGAAGTCGCCGCCAAACCGGTTATTGTGCAAACCGTCGCCGACGAAAATACCGCTCTCAGCCGCCGGTTGGCGGATATCGTCCAACAGAGCGATGCAGCCCAAACCGAACAAGCGCGGATCAGCGATCGCTTGTCACAGCTGAGCGAGCGGATGCTGGGGGTCAGGCAACAACTCAGCATCGCTGGTTCCAGCGATGCCATCGGCCCGATCTTGCTGGAAGAACGTCGGAATCTGCCGGATGTTAGCCAATACCAGCGCAATGCTGGCCAGCTCCAGCAGCGTCTTATTCAGGCGCGGCTGGAACAATACCGTGGCAATGAGACCTTGCACCAGGTTCGCGACGAACAGGGTACTCTGAAAAAAATCGCCGAGGGTTTCGACCCCCAATGGACCGAAACCCAGCGTCAAGCCGTCACAGCGGAATTAGGCCCGCTATTGGCGAGCCGCCAAGCGCTTCTGGAGAAACTTGGCGGCAGTTACGCCAATCTCATTACGGGGCTGGTCGCTCTCGACGATGTCCAACGCAAATTGGCCGAACAGGCCCGTTTGTATGGCGAGCTGCTGGACCGACACTTATTGTGGGTACGCAGCAGTTCACCGCTCAATGCCGAATGGCTGAGCAATTTTGGTCTGGCGTTGGATTGGCTGCTTGAGCCTGCCCACTGGTGGGAAGTTTGGCAAAACCTGAGCCGTGGCGCGCTAAATCGGCCTGAGTTGGCCGCCCTCGGCGGGTTGTTGTTGTTGGCGTTGCTGTATTACCGCCGGCCGCTGATCAGGCGTTTAACCGAAGGGGTGGATTTGATCGGCGATGTCCGGCGCGACAGTTTTGGCCTGACCGCTCGCGCCTTGACCATTACCGTGTTGCTGGCCTTGCCGTGGCCCTTCTTGCTGGCTGGGCTGGCTTGGTTGCTGAAGGTTTCCGGCAACGCCGCCGAATTCTCGCAAGGGTTGAAAGATGGTCTTTTCGCCGCGGCGGCCATCGTCTTGAACATCACCCTCTTGCGCCAGCTTTGTCGCCCTCGGGGCATCGCCATCGCGCATTTTGGCTGGGCTGAAGCAGGTTGCCGCCACGCGCGCCGCCATCTCTACTGGTTTGTGTGGGTCGGATCGCTCAGCGCGTTGCTCGTCCAACTTTGTGATGCCCAAGCCGACCCACTCTATAGCAATACCCTCGGCCGACTGGCGTTTTTTGGCGGGATGTTAGCGTTGGCGGCCTTGCTGGGGCGGGTGTTGAGCCCCACCCAGCCGCTGATCGGCGCGCTCGCCGACAGTTACATGAAAACGCTAATCTGGCGGACGCGCTACGCTTGGTATTGGGGGGTTGTCGGCAGTTATTTGTTCTTGGCTTTGTTGGCCTTGTCTGGCTATTACTATACCGCCCTCCAATTGCGGGGCCGGATGATGTGGACCGCCTGGTTGTTGCTGGGTCTGTTGGTGTTGGTCAATTTGTTCGTGCGCTGGTTGAATATCAGTCAGCGGCGTTTGGCTTTACAGCGGGCGCTGGCCAAGCGAGAGGCGCAACTGGCGGCCCGCGCCACCAAGGAAGCGACCCTGCCATCAGGAGAGAGCATACCGCCAGAGCTATTGCAAGTCCCCGATTTGGATCTGACCACCATCAACGAACAGACCCGCGGCATCATGAATCTGCTGGTCTGGTTGGGATTGGGTTTTGGCTTGTGGCAAATTTGGGAAGGGCTGGTCCCGGCGTTCGCCGTACTCAATGAAATTGCGCTGTGGCAGCAAACGCTGCAATCCGCCGCCGGCTCTCAAGTGGTGGATATTACTCTCGGCAGCTTACTGGTTGCGGCTGTTTTGTTAGTGCTGGTTGGCCTGATGGCCCACAATTTGCCCGGCGTATTGGAATTGGTTGTGTTGCGGCGATTGACGGTGGACCCCGGTAACCGCAATGCCATCATCACTATTGTGCGCTATCTGATCGTTGGTGTGGGGCTGGTGGTGGCGCTCAGTATCATCGGCGTCAACTGGGAGCGTGTGCAGTGGCTGGTCGCGGCGCTTAGCGTCGGTCTGGGGTTTGGGTTGCAGGAGATTTTCGCTAATTTCATCTCTGGCTTGATTTTGCTGCTGGAACGACCGATTCGCGTGGGCGATACCGTCACGTTGGGCGATCAGAGCGGTACGGTGGCGCGCATCCATATTCGGGCCACCACCTTGGTGGATTGGGACCGCAAGGAAATCATCGTTCCCAATAAGACCTTTATCACCAGCGCCTTGATCAATTGGACCCGGAACGATTCCATCACCCGAATTATCGTGCCAGTGGGCGTGTCCTACGATAGCGATCCAGCGCGGGTTCACGACCTGTTATTGGAAGTAGCGACTTCCCATCCTTTGGTGCTCAACGATCCGGCCCCGGCCGTGCTGTTTTTGAAGTTCGGCGAAAGCGCGCTGGAGTTTGAGGTGCGGGTCTTCGTGCGAGAATTGGTGAATCGCCTGTCGCTCACGCACGAACTGCATAGCCGTATCATTGCGGTGTTACGCGCCAATCAGATCGAGATTCCATTTCCACAGCGCGAGGTGCATCTGCGCGGCTGGCCGAAACACATCAAATCCTCTGAAGCGCCGACAGCCGAGCCGCGATCCACGCCAACGCCTGTTCAGCTTAATAAATCCTAACGCGGGCTAATGCCGGTGGTGGGAGAATGCGATTTTATCGACTAGCGCCATCAGCAGGGCCGAAATCACGAAGGTCAGATGGACCACAACCAACCAGAATATCTCTTTCTCCTCACCCTGGTTCAGATTCATGAATGACTTGAGTAGATGAATGGAAGAAATCGCCACAATCGCCATGGCAACCTTAATCTTCAAAGTCCCAGCATCCACCTTGCCAAGCCAAGAGGGTTTTTCTCCTCCTTCGGATATATCTATGGTAGACACGAAAGTTTCGTAGCCGCTGAGAACGACCATCACCAGCAGATTGGCGATCAGCGTTAGATCTATCAGGGATAAGACGGCTAATATAATTTCGGTCTCGCTAATGATCAGTATTTTCTGGAAAAGGTGGATGGTTTCCTGGATGATCTTGATCCCGAACAGCACCAGTATCGAGGCAAGCGCGAGATAGATCGGCGCTAGTAGCCAACGACTCGTAAGAATCGTTTTTTCGATGGTTTTTTCAATCAGTTGCATTGATTGGTACTTTTTTGATCGATGTAAAATAACCCTGACACCTGCCTGTGATGGCAGGGCTGGAATCGAAGGGGGGATAAGATAACAGCAAGAGTAAAGCTCGTCGAGGGTCGGTATCTGGAATCGCACGAGCCGGTTATTTAAGGCTGCAATCCTTTAGTAAGATGTTGCCGAGCGAGCGGTTATTCTCCCGATTGCAACAGTGAGCCTCGTTCGCGCGCTTTGTGGATGGCGATCAGGAACAGACTGACGCCCACAGCCAGATAAACGCCATTTAGCAACAGGGCGTATAGGAGATAATCCAGCCGAAAGTTCTGTTGCAACAACACAGCGCGCATCCCTTCAAACACATGGCTGGCCGGCAGCGCCCAGGATAGCGGTTGCAGCCAGCTGGGCAGCGTGGCGACCGGATAGTAGATGCCGCACAACGGCGCGATGGCGAAGATCGCCGCCCAAGCGATGCTTTCCGCCCCCATGCCATAGCGTAACACCAAGGCTGACACCATCAGCCCAATAGCCCAACCCAACAGCAGTAGATTGAGAAAGAAACCGAGCAGCGGCAGTCCGAGCTGGAATAAATTGAAACCGTAAAAGGGGATGGCCAGCATCACCGCCACGCCCACCCCGATCAGGGTGCGCGCCAAACTCACTAGCATCAGCGAGAGAATGAGCTCGACCGGTTGCAGCGGGCTAATCAGCAGTTGCCCCAAATTACGCGAGTGTAGCTCCTCAAAGAACACCACGGACAACCCCAACTGGCTGCGAAACAGAATATCCCACAGCAATACGCCAGATAGCAGCAAACCGGCGGCTTGATTGAGCGTGTCGCTGTGCCCGGCCAGATATTGCGTGATAAAGCCCCATAAAATCATCTGGACCGTGGGCCAATACGCCAGTTCGACCACCCGAATCCAGGAGCCGCGCAGCAGATACAGATAGCGCAGCGCCAACGCGCCAATGCGCGCCAGCGAGATCGCGTTCATGCCGCCGCCTCGCCAGGTTGAAGGCCGCGGGCGATGTCGAGAAATACTTGTTCCATGTCTTTTCGGCCAAAACGCTGGATCAATTCGCGCGGCGCGCCGGTGGCGACGATGCGGCCCGCCCGCAGCATGATCACATGATCACAGAGGCGTTCGACTTCGCCCATATTGTGAGAAGCCAGCAATAGCGTAGCGCCGCTCCGATCCCGGTAGTCGGTCAGGATGGAACGTATTCGGTCGGCGGTATCGGGATCAAGCGAGGCGGTGGGTTCGTCGAGCAGTAGGATTTCCGGTTCGTTCAGCAGCGCCTTGGCCAGAGCCACCCGCGTTTTCTGTCCAGCCGACAAACTGCCGTAGGGGCGTTTGAAAAAGGCGTCGATGTCCAAATCCCGGCCCAGCGTCGCCAGGCGTTCGGGGACGTGGCCCACCCCATACAAGCGAGCGTAAACTGTCAAATTTTCCGCGACCGTCAACCGTTGTGGCAGATCAAGGTAGGGTGAGGAGAAATTCAGTCGGGGCAATACTCGCTGGCGGTGGCGCGGCATCTCCTCGCCCAGAAGGTGAATCCGGCCGTGACTCGGCAACAACAAACCCAGCAGCATGGCGATGGTAGTGGTTTTTCCGGCCCCATTGCCCCCCAGCAACGCGCAAGTCGCGCCAGTCGCCACGACGAAACTGATGCCATCAACGGCTCGAACCGAGCTGTAATACTTGCGCAAATTTTCGACCTCGATGGCCGGACGTTCGCTCACAAAGCCTGCTCCAACGGTTCAAGCGCCACCAGCCAACCGTCGCGTTCGATCACGGCGATGCGCCGTAAAGACTGCCGGGCACAAGGGCCGGCAATGCAGTATCCGTCATCGAACCGGAACAGAGCGCCGTGAATTCCGCACTGGATGAGCGTTCCGCTGAAATCGAGAAACCGGTCAGGTTCCCATTCCATCGGCGCGCCGGTGTGGGGGCAACGATTGCGATAAGCATAGATTCCTTGATGGGCGCGCACCACCACAATGTCGGCGTAACGGGCGTCGGGTTTGGCCGCGAACCCCCTGCTTTCACCTTCGGGCAGTTCATCCAGACGGCAGAGTAAGTGCTCGGGCATGGGGGGTTAGTGCTACCAGACTGGGCGCGCCAGGCGCGGCAAATCACCTTCCAACCCCATGGCGCGCCGGGCGATCCGGTTTTTAAGGGGTCGGATAGCATCCGTCAGATTAAGACCCATATTTCGCAGCAAGGGAGCGGGCGGTAAGGAGGCGCCAAATAACCGTTTGAAGCTATCCATCACGCCCAGCATCAACAGATTGTCGCCTTTGCGCCAGCGCTCGTAGCGACGCAGCACTTTCATTGAACCGATCTGCTGCTGGTTGGCGGCCGCGTCCAGAATCACTTCAGCTAGCGTAGCGGCATCCAGCAGTCCCAGATTAACCCCTTGGCCGGCCAGTGGATGGACGACATGCGCCGCATCGCCAATCAGGGCCAGACCGGGTTTGACATAGTGATGAGTATGTTGCAAGCGCAGCGGAAAAGCGCCTCGGATGCCGACTTGGACAATCGCACCCAACCGCCACGCCAAGGCTTCCCCCAGCGCGTCGCCGAACGGCTGTTCGTCCAGGGCCAGCAAGGCATCGGCCTGTGCGGGCGTGGTAGACCAAACGATGGAGCAGCGCCCGTCATGCAGCGGCAGAAACGCCAGCGGGCCGGTGGGCAGGAAGCGTTGCCAGGCCGTTGCTTGATGCGATTCGCTGGTGCGCACGTTGGCGACCACGGCTTTTTGGTCGTATTCCCAACCGCTGGCACCGATACCGGCCAGCTGTCGAATTTTGGATTGCGCGCCATCCGCGCCGACCAGCAAACGCGTGGTCACTACGCGGCCATCGTTCAGTTGTACTTGCCAGCGGTCATTATCCAGGGGCTGTGCGCTGTCCAGCGCCGCCGGACAGCAGAGGTCCACCGCCGGTAATTGCCGCGCCCGTTCCAGCAGGGCGAACTGGATAACCCGATTTTCGACGATCCAGCCCAACAACGGTTCCCCGATATCGGCGCTGTCGAAATGAATTCGCCCTGAACCGGTGCTGTCCCAGACCCGCATGTCGCGAAATGGGCTGACCCGCCACGCCGTCATCTCATTCCAGGCCCCGACCGCGGCAAAAATCCGTTGCGAAGCGCGACTGATGGCCGATACGCGGCTATCGAGCTGTTCGCCCGGTCGAACTGACGCCAAGGGTGCACTTTCCAACAGCGCGATGCGCAGTTCGCTTGCTCCCAACGCGCAAGCCAGCGCCGAACCTACCATCCCGCCGCCGGCGATGATCAGATCGTAATCGGTGTTGATGTCATTCATGGTGTGATTGTTCAGTTTCAGCGCCACGCAGCGGTGGTCAGGCTTGTCCATTCAGGCTGTCAGCGGCAGGCCCCGCGCCAGCTTCGGCAGACGCCCGTCCAGCCCCATGGTTTGGCGGGTGAGCCACCGTTTGGCCGGGGGACAAAAATCGAAGGCCAACAAACCCAAGTTGCGGAAGATGCGCACCGGCGGCAGCGGGTTAACGAACAAGCGGGTCAGCGCGTCGGTCAAAGCGATGGTTTGTCGTTGATCCCAACGCCGCCAGTCGGCGTAACGGTCGAGCACCGCCAAATCGCCAATATCTTGATCGTTGCGGCGGGCATCGGCGATCACCTCGGCCAGGGCGGCCGCATCGCGGATGCCAAGATTGAAGCCCTGTCCGGCGATCGGATGCAAGGTATGCGCGGCGTTGCCGATGAGCGCGGCGCGATGGCGGGCGTGTTCGCGGGCTTTCAGTAGGAATAGCGGGTACGCTTGGCGGCGGCCGATGCGTGAAAAATCACCCAGCCGGTCGCCAAACCGGCGGTGCAACAGCGTGCTGAATCCCGCATCGTCCAAGGCTAAAACGGCCGGAACGTCGGGGTCGTTCACCGTGCAGACCACCGCGCAACGTCCCTCGCTCATCGGCAGCAGCGCGACCGGGCCGTCCTCGGTAAAACGTTCGTAGGCGACATGCCGATGGGGAAGCGCGGGGGTAACGTTGGCGATCACCGCTTGCTGGCCGTATTCCCACCGCAGCGCGGCGATGCCCAGTTGTTCGCGCACCGGGGAGCGGGCACCATCGGCGGCGACAACCAGCCGAGCGCGCCGTTCGACGAGGCGCTCCTCGCCGAAACGGATGGTGGCGCGAGCGGCGTCCGGTTCGATGATGATCTGCTCCAGCCGCGCGGGACACAGCAGTTCCAGTCCGGGCAGAGTCGGCAGTTTCGCCAGCAGCCCCGCGCCGATCAGGCGAGCCTCGGCCACGTAGCCGAGCGCATCCACGCCCTCATCGCGACAGTCGAGGTGAGCGAAGCCAGCGCCACCCCGTTCGGAGATGTGGATGCGCTGGATCGGGGTCGCGGTCGACGCCAAGGCGTCCCACAGGCCCAGGGTTTGAAAAATCCGCCGCGTGCCTTGGGCCAAGGCGAGCGTGCGGTCATCATAACTGGGGTGAGCGCTGGCGGCGAACGGCGCGGCTTCGACCAAACCAACCCGCAAGTCCAGACCGGCCAAGGCGCACGCCAGGCTGGCGCCGACCATGCCACCCCCAATGATGAGCAAATCGTAATCGATGCGAGTCATAAGCCGGTAGCGGGAAGGGCGTGAATGGCTGTATTACCGCGACGCTTTGAGGTCTTGATTTTTTTGCCCGGCGCTGGTAGCGATGGGTGTCGCATCAAGGCTTCGATGTCGTCGATTGCCTTGGGCGCGGCTTCGGTGAGGATTTCATGGCCCTCCGCCGTGACCAGTACATCATCCTCAATGCGAATCCCGATCCGCCACCACCGTTCTTCCAGTTCGGCTTCAAGATAGACGCCGAGCCGCGCCCAATGCGCGTCCATGATTTTGCCCCCCGCGGCAATGTAGAGTCCTGGTTCAATGGTGGTAACCATGCCCGGCTCAAACACTCGCCAATCCTCACCGATTTTGTAATCGCCAACATCATGTACGTCCATGCCCAGCCAGTGACCGGTGCGGTGCATATAAAACGGTTTGTGCCGCTCTTCCTTGATCAGCGCCTCGACATCGCCGTGCAGCAATCCCAAAGCCGCCAGTCCTTCGGTCAAGGTGCGCACCGCCGCATCGTGTGGCTCGTTAAAATGGCACCCCGGTCGAACTTTAGCGATGGCCGCTTGTTGCGAGGCCAGAACCAATTCGTAAATGGCGCGTTGCTCGCCCGAAAAACGGCCGTTGACCGGGAAACTGCGGGTGATGTCGGAGGCATAGCCGTCCAATTCCGCGCCGGCGTCGATCAGGACGATATCGCCGTCGCGCAACGGCGCATTGTTCTCGGTGTAATGGAGGATGCAGCTGTTGTCGCCGCCACCGACGATGGACGGGTACGACCAGCCCGCTCCGTTTTGGACAAAGGTGTGCAGGATTTCCGCCTCAAGTTGGTATTCCATCATCCCAGGCCGGCAAATTCGCATGGCTTGGCAGTGCGCTTCAGCGGCGATACGCGCTGATTCTCGCATCACGGCGATTTCTTCCGGTGCCTTGCATAAGCGCATGGCGTGTAGCAGATGGTCCAGCGCCACGAACATCGCCGGCGCCCGCACGCCGGAGCGCCCCTTGCCGCGTACCTGATTGAGCCAGTCCATCACCCGCCGGTCGAAGTCTGGGTTATAGCCGATGGCGTAAAAAATTTGCTCGCGGTTTTCCAGCAGAGACGGCAACCGCTGGTCGATTTCGGTGATGGGATGGGCGTTATCCACCCCGTAGCGTTCCATCGCCCCTTGCGGTCCCGCCCGGCGACCATGCCAGATTTCCATTTGTGGGTCGCGCTCGCGGCAAAACAGCCGAAATTCTTGTTCGTCGCCCGGCGCGAGCACCGCGACGGCTTCCGGTTCCGGGAAGCCGGTCAGGTAATAAAAATCGCTGTCTTGGCGATAAGGATAATGCACGTCCCGATTGCGGGCCATGGACGGCGCGGCGGGTAGCAGGGCAATCGAGCCTGGCCCCATCCGCGCCATCAACGTCTGGCGACGACGGGCGAAAACAGCGGGCGGTATGGCGCGGGAAAACATTGGCAAGCCTTCCAGATTCAGTGCAAGCGGGTTTTGTTCGGGACGGTCAAACGGCTTAGATCCTGCTGGATGAGCAACAAGCCGACCCGCAAGTATTCGACCACTTCAGTGTAAGCGGTTTCATCGGCTTCGGTCGCTTCGTCAGCATCGAAGCCAGCCTGCGCGATGTCGGCGGCGTCGCGCAGAAATTCCCGACTTTCGGCGGACAGACCGCCGCGCCGTTCTAGTTCACCCACACCGAGACCATACAGCAAGCCTTGACACCAAGCGCCGAGCGCGTCGGCGCGCTGGCGCAGCGGCGCTTCATCATCGGGCAGCAAGGGGACCACCGAACAGTCGGGAGAATTTAGTTGGGCGGCGCCGTATTCGAACAGCTTCAGCAGTACGTCGCTGGTCGATTCTGTCAGTTCGCCATCTTCCAGAAGGTCGCTGGCATGGTTCAACCATTGCTTTGGATCAAGATCGCGGTCAGCGCACAGTAGACCACACAGCAAACCGTGTAGTTCAGCGGGATCGAGCGGGTCGAGCAGCCGGACCAGGCGCTCGAATAGCGGCTGGTTGTTTGTGGGCATGGCGGACTCCGGGAGCGCATTGGGCGGTAAAAAGTAATCCTAGCATTCCATAAACCGATCCTGGTAGCGAGCTTGAAATTGACCTAATCGGAAAAGCCGCTCTATAGTATCCCCATGGAAATCGAAGAACTCTACGAAAATACCGTGCCCGCCGAGGCCGATCTACTCGATGATGTCACCGAGACAGCTGCGAGTGGCATGGCTATTCTTACCGAGCGCGTGGAACGGCTAATCCGGCTCTGCGAGAAATTATCGCGGGAAAATCAAACTTTACGCGCGCAGAACTTGGAACTTCAAGTGGAGCGTGACGAACTGCGCGAGAAGAACGAGCAATCGCGTTCCCGAATCGAAGCGATGGTCGTGCGCCTTAAAAGCCTGGAGTGAACTCTGTGAGCAAGGACACCATTGGCGTTACCATTCAACTGATCGGCGGCGAGTATCGTTTTGCGTGCTCGCCCAGCGAACAAGATAATCTGCTGGAAGCGGGCCGCCAGCTTGACGAGAGAATGCGGACGGTTCGGGATCGTAGCAGCAAGCTGCTGAGCCTGGAGGCGATTGCGGTGATGGCCGCCATGAATCTCAGTGATGAATTATTGCGACAACAGCGGCAGCTGGCGGAAACTGACGCAGTTGTGAACCACTATGTTCAAGATATAACCCAAAAAATTGATGAGGTTCTTAACAAATTCGTACCGAATGAGTTATAATCTGTTTTAAGTATTGCTTTTTCGATTCGGGCGCTCTCTGCGGTGTTCGAGTAAAGGGTCGGGTAACCCCTTGATCCTAGTTGATTTTACCCAGGGAGATGGCCGTCGGCGTTGTGTGCATGTCCGCCTCGTAGCGGGAAGTCTAATGCGCCGCTCCGTTCCCCGCTTTGAGCCCGCGCGGTTCAAGGGCAATGGCCCAAAACGGCACAGGCGGAGAGCGCCCCCTCATGTTGTTTGACTGCCATGGCGACCTCGGTCGCCTTTATTTTTGCCTCTCAACCGCGTCCATGACCCCTGATCGCTACCAGTTGCGCCAACAGTTGCGGGCTAAAAGACGAGCCTTGTCCGCCGACGAGCGCCATGAAGCGGCGCTAGCCCTCGCTAGGCGGGTCGTCGATTGGCCGGTCTATACCGAGGCTTTTCGCATCGCGGGTTACTGGGCCTGCCATGGTGAGTTGGACCCGACACCCGTATTCGAGCGTGCTTGGGCGGCGGGGAAGCAAGTTTATTTGCCGGTGTTGGTTGATGATCCTCCACAATCGCTGCGGTTTGCGCCATATCGTCTGGGTTCGCCCTTGCGCCCTAACCGATTCAAGATTCCGGAGCCTGACATGCCAGCAATCGAATGGCTGCCTCCGAACCAAGTGGATTTGCTGTTGTTGCCGTTAGTCGCTTTCGATTCGGCCGGTACTCGTCTGGGTATGGGTGGCGGCTTTTACGACCGTAGCTTTGCCTTCCTCCGCGACCCGGCTTATCAAGGCAAACGGCCGTATTTGTTAGGCTTGGCCTACACGTTTCAGAAAACCCCCGACTTGTTGCTCCGTGAACTCTGGGATGTACCCTTGAACGCGGTGGCGACGGAAACCGCATTACAGGTCTTTGCCTAAAGTGGGGGATAAAAAGAGGAATTAGCCGTGGGATATTGGTTGCTGAAATCGGAGCCTACAGCGTTCAGTTTCACCGATTTGGAGGTGGCGCCAGCGCAAATCACGCCTTGGGAAGGCGTGCGCAATTATCAAGCCCGCAATTATCTGCGTGATGGCGTGCGTCAAGGCGAGCAGGCATTTTTCTATCATTCCGGCGCCGCGCAGCCCGCGATCGTCGGTATTGTCGAAGTGGTGCGGTCCGGTTACCCGGACGAAACCGCTTTTGATGCCACCAGCCCATATTATGACCTTAACAGTTTGCCCGATCAGCCACGCTGGTACCGTGTGGATGTGCGGTTGGTTCGAGCGTTACGCCGACCGATCTCGCTGGCTGAATTGAAGCGATACGCGGAAGCCTTGAGCGATTTTGCCCTGCTGCGTCGCGGTAACCGCCTCTCTGTCTTACCAGTGACGGAGGCGCAATGGACGTTTGTGCTGGGACTGGAGGAGAAGTCGGACCTTTGAGTAGGTGGCGAGGAGCAGAGCCTTGAGCCATGGGATCAAGCGGCTTTACGAAACGTGAGATTAATGCGATGCCCAGTGGTCAAGGGGTGATAGCCGGGTTTGAGCGGCAGGACGCCGTGATAGCGCAATCTTGCCGATCCACCCCACGCTACCACATCGCCGTGCGTCAGCAAGACGCGCAGCACTTGGTCGTTGCGCCGCAAGCCGCCGAACAGAAATACCGCCGGTAGACCTAAGGAAACCGAGACGATAGGGTGGTCAAGGCTCCGCTCGTTCCTGTCCTGATGCAGCGATAGCCGCGCGCCGGGTTGGTAGCGGTTGATAAGGCACGCATCCGGTTCGAAATTTGCGAAGCCGGCAGTCATTGCAGCGTTTCGCGCCAGTCGCAGAAACACAGCCGGCATCGGTGGCCACGTTTTGCCGCTTGCTGGGTCGATAGCGTCGTAACGGTAACCGGTGTGATCGCTGACCCAGCCGTAGCCACCACAGTTGCTCATCGCCACCGACATCCGAAAACCTCCGGGGGTCATCATGTGCCGAAAAGGCGCCTGGATCGTAATTTCTTGCAACGCAGCGAGGAGATCGGCTCCGTCGGGCATGGCAAAGCCGCGCAGTACGATGGCTTCAGGGCATAACTCTTCCCGCCATTGCGGGCTTGATTCTGAATTTGCGAACAGATTTAGGATCATGGATTTGTTCTTTTAGGCACTTTTAGACGCGGCTTCCTTTTCCAGCAAAGCGCGCTTGCGTTCTACCCCCCAGCGATAACCGGATAAACCGCCGTCGGTGCGAACCACGCGATGGCATGGAATCGCGACCGCCAGCCGGTTCGCCGCGCACGCCCCCGCCACCGCTCGCACCGAACGGGGAGCGCCGATTCGTCGCGCGACTTCGGTATAGCTGGCGGTTGCTCCGGCCGGAATCTCCACCAAGGCGCGCCAGACCCGCTGCTGGAACGCGGTGCCGCGCACATGGAGTGGCAAATCCAGGCCAGCAGCCGGATTTTCGATCAATCCGACGACCTGGGCGACCCGCTGTTCGAATGTGCTGTCGCCACCGATCAACTGAGCGCGCGGGAAACGGTCTTGCAGATCGCGAGCCAAGCCGTCGGCGTCGTCGCCCAGCAGAATGGCGCAAACGCCCTGCTCACTTTCAGCGACCAGAATCGACCCCAGCGAACATTCGCCGACGGCAAAGCGAATCGGCGTGCCACGGCCACCGGCCCGATAGGTGGTCGGCGTCATGCCCAGAATCTGGTTCGATTGTTGGTAGAAACGGCTATTAGCGTTGTAGCCGGCCTTAAAAACGGCCTCAGTGACCGTGCCGCCGCGACCGAGTTCGTGACGTACCTGTTTCGCGCGATGCGCCGCCGCGTATCCTCGCGGGGTCAATCCGGTCATCGCCTTGAAGACCCGATGGAAGTGATAAGCGCTGGCTCCCACTCGACGAGCCAATTGCTGAAGGCTCGGCGAGGTTTCCGATTCCTCGATAATTCGGCAGGCTTCGGCCACTTTCGTCGTCTGTTGTTCAGCTAAAGAAGGCTGATCCGGTTTGCAGCGCTTGCAGGGCCGGAAGCCGGCGCGTTCGGCCTGTTCGCGGGTCTGGTGGAAGCGAACATGTTCCGGCCGCGCCAAACGGGCGGCGCATGAAGGGCGACAGTAGACACCGGTCGTGTCAACCGAGTAAAAAAAAGCGCCATCGGCCTTGGAGTCACGGGCGACGAGGGCAGCCCACCGCGGATCATCGAGCGTTGCGCGGACGCATTGTGGGTTTTGCGCTGGCGCGCTTAGCGTGTTCATCGTGCATTCCTCTCAATCGATGATGGAATGGCGGGCACTTTAGCGGCTGTCTCAAACCGTCGCACTCCGAATCTTGCTGTCAAATTCAGCCGTTGGTTTAACCACGACCATCCAGAAACAACCGGTAAGCCGGATTATCGGTCTCGTCGGCATGGGCATAGCCCAATTTACGAATGAACTGGTCGAACTGTGGTCGTTCTCCGGTCGGTACTTGGATGCCAACCAGCACCCGGCCATGATCGGAGCCGTGATTGCGGTAGTGGAACAAGCTGATATTCCAGCCGTGCGCCATCCCCGTTAGAAATTGCAGTAACGCGCCAGGGCGTTCGGGAAATTCGAAGCGATACAGCAATTCATCGCGCAAGCCATGAGCGGGGCCGCCCACCATATAGCGAATGTGTAATTTAGCGATCTCGTTGTCGCTTAAGTCGAGCACCGGGTAATCGTGCGCGCGCAAGGTTTCAATGATGCGGTTTTTTTCCTCCTCTCCCTCGGTCAGTTGGATGCCGGCAAAAACCCGCGCCTGGCGAGAATCGGCGTATCGGTAATTGAATTCGGTGATGGAACGCTTGCCGATGGTTTGACAGAACCGGCGGAAACTGCCGGGCTGCTCCGGAATGGTGACCGCCAGTAAGGCTTCGCGCCGTTCGCCCAATTCGGCCCGTTCGGCGACATGACGCAAGCGGTCGAAGTTGATGTTAGCGCCGCAATTGAGAGCGATCAGATTAACGCCAGTGACGCCGGTGCGCTCGACATATTTTTTCAAGCCAGCGGTGCCGAGCGCGCCGGCGGGTTCGGCAATGGCGCGGGTATCGTCAAAAATATCCTTGGTGGCGGCACAAATTTCGTCGGTCGACACCACGATGATTTCGTCGACCAACTCGCGCGCCAACCGGAACGTTTCCTCACCGACTTGTTTGACCGCCACACCGTCCGCAAAGAGTCCGACCTGATCCAACACGATCCGCCGATCATGTTTAAGGGCCTGATACATGGAGGCGGCATCGTCTGGTTCTACGCCGATAATCTTGATGTCCGGCCGCAGGTATTTTACGAAAGCGGCGACCCCGGCAATTAAGCCGCCGCCGCCGACCGCAATAAAGATGGCCGCAATCGGATCGGGATGCTGGCGCAGGATTTCCATGCCGATGGTGCCTTGACCGGCAATGACATCGGGATCGTCATACGGGTGGATGAAGCTCAAACCTTTTTCAGCTTCCAACTGGCGGGCGTGCTGGTAAGCCTCATCGTAGCTGTCCCCAAACAACACGATTTTGCCGCCCCGGTCGCGTACGGCTTGTATCTTGATGGCTGGCGTGGTGCGGGGCATGACGATGGTGGCCTTTGCGCCGAGCCGCTGGGCGGCAAGGGCCACGCCTTGCGCGTGATTCCCCGCCGAGGCGCAAATGACCCCTTTATCCAGCATGGCGCGGGGGAGGTTGGCCATCTTGTTGTAGGCGCCGCGTAGCTTAAAGGAAAACACCGGCTGCAAATCCTCGCGTTTGAGCCACACTCGGTTATTGAGTCGCCGCGACAAGCGGTTCATGACCTCTAATGGTGATTCGATGGCGACATCGTAAACCCGAGCGGTGAGTATCTTTTTGATATAGTCGTACATAAGAAATTTGCAAAGAAGAGGAAGGAGAGTGCCATGTCCACAGATGACATGAAAAAGCGCGCCGCTGAGGCCGCGCTCGACTATGTGGAAGATAATACGGTTTTGGGTGTCGGCACCGGTTCCACCGCCAACTATTTTATTGAAGCGCTATCGCGGATTAAACATCGGCTGGACGGTGTGGTATCCAGCTCAGCGGCGACTACCCAACGCCTGAAGGCCTTTGGCATCCCCGTATTAGATCTCAATGCCGCCGGCCCCTTACCCCTTTACGTGGATGGCGCGGACGAGACTAACCGTCAGTTGCAGCTGATCAAAGGGGGAGGCGGCGCCTTGACGAGAGAAAAAATCGTAGCCGCCGCGAGCGAACTGTTTGTTTGTATTGCCGATCAGTCCAAGTGGGTAGAGATGTTAGGGGCATTCCCTTTACCGATCGAGGTGATTCCCATGGCGCGCAGTCACGTCGGGCGCGAGCTGCTCAAACGCGGCGGCCAGCCGGTACTGCGGGAGAATTTCATAACAGACAATGGCAATCTGATTCTGGATGTTTACAACTTGCAGATTTTGGAACCAGCCAAGCTAGAGGCTGAATTGAATAGTATCGTCGGCATCGTCACCGTCGGCCTTTTCGCATTGCGCCCGGCTAATGTGTTGCTGTTGGCAACTGCCGAAGGTGTAAAAACGATTCGCCCTTGGCGATCCTGAAATAAAAAACGGGCGCTGCGTGTGCAGCGCCCGCCGCCCTTACGCCCGGAGACGGGCTTTTTTAAGTTTTAGAAATCGACGCGGGTTCCAATCGAAACAGCGTTTTGATCGCCGTACAACAGGGTATCGGCGCTACGCCCGATATACTCAACCCAAAGGGAAGTGCGTTTGCTGAAGTTGTATTGGTAGCCAACTAAATAATTGTCGATGGTGTCCTCGCCATCGATACCGCTGTCCAGTTGGCCGTAGGCCGCCCGCAGGGTATTATTGCCAAAGGCGTAGGAGCCGGTCAGATAATAGTTTTTAGCATCGTCGCCGGTAGCCAGCGGAATTCCGTTGGTGAACCGAATCTTACGGGCCAGATTCGGGCTATTAAGGTCGCCTTGCTCATAGATGAGGGCGAGGCTAAACGGCCCTGAATTATAACCCAAGCCAAGTGCCCACTGTTCCAAATCAAGATCGGCTAGAAGGGTCGATCCATTATCAAGCGTTACCAGTACATTGCTATCGCCGTTTAGCTTGATATAGCTGACGCCAGCAAAGAAAGGACCGTTGCTGTATTTAGCGGCTAAATTCCAGAAATCGATATCATCGGAAAAGCCTTGGTTGTCGTTGAGACTTCCGTCGGCGACGAGCATGGCTTCGACCCCGAAGCCGTTTAGATCAGGGGTTGCATAGTAAAGGCTATTATCAAACCGCACTAAGTCGCCTGGGCCTCTAACACTATCGCTAGCGAAAGCGCCGCCTAGCCAAGCCGTGGGGCCAAAACTCCGGCCGCTATTGAAAGTATCCGCAATCCCGACAATATGGTAATAAGGGGTTTCCTGAGTGCCTGCGGAGATTTGGCCGAAACCACCCTTCAGCCCGACGAGTTTGGGCCGATTGCTCTCGAAATTGCCGCCCTCGGTTACATCGACGCCAAATTCATACTGATAGATGGCGCTCAAGCCGCCACCCAGTTCCTCTTCGCCTAAAACGCCCAAGCGCGAGGAGTTGTTAGTAATATCCCAGTAACCATCATTATTCAATAAATCTTCAACCGCACCACTTTCTTCATCGACATAATCGACAGAAACGCGCGCGGACCCGTAGAGGATGGTATCAGCCTGCGCTACGAGCGGCGCCGTGAGAGCGGTTGCCACAACCAAAGCAAGAATGGACTTTTCCATGAGGGCGTTCCTAAGTCTATATATCTAAATTTTATTTTCAAAATTCGCTTTCCAAGTAATTTTTGCTTCGAAAGCGCTCTTGAAACGATTTAAAGATAATTTAACGCTATTTCGTCAAAATTGCAACTGTTTATTTATAAAAATACAACTTTTTTCAAAAATACAACTTTATTTGAACGGCCCATAAAAACAAGAACGGACGCCCGAGGGCGTCCGTTCTCTATAACTACTCACGCTCGATTGAGCTTAGAAATCGTGACGGGTACCAATGGAGACCGTCTGCACGGCACCAACTAGGTCATTGTCGACTTCCTGGCCAAGGTACTCAACCCAGAGGCGAGTCCGCTTGCTGAAGTTGTACTGATAACCCAAGACCCAAGTGCTTCTTTCATCCTGCAGCACAGTCACCGGATCGCCACCGACAATCAGGTTAAGCCGATCATCCTTGGCGGTGTTAAAGCCATAGGCCGCGCGGATGATGTTGCTGCCGAAGGTATATTGGCCGGTCAGGTAAATATTTTCGGTATCGCCAAAATTCAGAGCATTCACGTCGCCATTTTCATAGGCCAGGCTGACGGCGAACGGGCCATTGTTATAACCAACCGCCACGCCCCACTGATCGCCATCCCAAGTCGGACGGGTCACAAAGTCGTCGAAGCCATCGCCCTGAAGCGCCATGTAGGACGCGCCGATGAAGAAGGGGCCATTCTTGTAGGAAAGCCCGATGTTCCACATATCAACATCATCACTCAGGTTCCCAGGCAGCTTGTTATCAGCGGACACTCTGCACAGATCGGCGGGAGAGTCCGGATCGCTGGGGGTGCAAGAGCCGTTCGCCACCACCATGGCTTGGGCGCTGAAGCCGCTCAGGTTGGGAGTGGTGTAGATCAAGCTGTTGTCCATGCGGAGGCCGAAAGCATCGCCCAGATAAGTCGTCCTAGCAAAGACCTTGCTGCTGTTGAAAATATCGCCGATGGCGATGGCGTTGTAGTACGGCGTCCATTGGGTGCCGGCCGTGATCGAGCCGAAACCGCCTTTCAGGCCAACCCACTTCGGACGGTTGCTGACGAAGTTACCGCCTTCGGTGATATCCACGCCGAATTCGTACTGATAGATGGCGCTCAAACCACCGCCCAGCTCTTCTTCACCCCGCACACCCAGGCGCGAAGCGTTATTAAACATATCCCAGGCGGCGGAACCAACCGCGGTGCGGACCAAATCGCCATTAGCCGCCCGAGCATAATCCGAATCCGTGTCGGTATAATCGAGCGAGACCCGAGCCGAGCCGTACAGCGTGGTATCAGCGCGAGCGACGGTACCGAACCCAACCAGCGCAGCAGCGACGGCGAGCGCAAGAGCAGACTTTTTCATTGATTAAACTCCTAGGTTTGTGTTGTAATTACACAACAAAAGGACATTCAAAATTCACTGAAGAAATTTATACGCATTTTGAAGCAGAAATGCAACTGATATTTTCAAAAAAAAGACAAAATTTAATTTTTTGTTTCTGTATTACAACATTCCGTTGCAATTTAGCTAAAATGAGAAAAACCCACCTTAGCAAAACCAAGGTGGGTTTGTCGATGGTTGGGGGACTAGGATTCGAACCTAGGTTGACGGAGTCAGAGTCCGTAGTCCTGCCGCTAGACGATCCCCCAGTAAAGCCTCACCGTTTGGAGTACTGGGTTGCGCGCCGCGCTTTGCGTAGGCCCACCTTCTTGCGTTCCACCTCACGAGCGTCGCGAGTCACGAAGCCGGCTTTGCGCAAAGGCGCGCGCAAGCTTTCATCGTATGCGATCAACGCGCGGGTAAGGCCATGCCGGATCGCGCCAGCCTGGCCGGTGATGCCGCCACCCTTGACCGTGACGTAAACATCGAAGCGCTCAGTGAGGCTGGTTGCTTCCAAAGCCTGATGGACCACCATGCGGGAAGTTTCCCGGCCGAAGTACTCTTCCAGCGACTGTTGGTTGACGGTGATCTTGCCCGTGCCTGGCCGGAGAAATACGCGGGCGGCGGCGGTCTTGCGCCGGCCTGTGCCGTAGTGCTGATTCTCGATCATGCGTGCCCGCTCCTCAATTAATATCCGGCAGGTTGCTGATGCAACGACAGCGACAGCGGTTGCTGGGCGCTGTGTGGGTGCTCGGGGCCGGCGTAAACTTTCAGTTTTCGAAACATGGCCCGTCCGAGCGGATTCTTGGGTAACATGCCCTTGACCGCAGTCTGAATAACTCGCTCTGGAGCGGTTTTCAGCAGCTTGCTGAGAGAAATGGATTTGATGTTGCCGACGTAGCCGGTAGTCCAATAATAGGTTTTATCGGCTTCTTTGCGGCCGGTTGTCCGCACTTTTTCGGCGTTTACGACCACGATATAGTCGCCAGTATCGACGTGAGGGGTATATTCGGGCTTGTGTTTGCCCCGCAAGCGACGGGCAATTTCCGTTGACAGCCGACCCAGAACCTGATCCGAGGCGTCGATCACGTACCAGTCGCGCTTGACCTCGGCTGGCTTGGCGCTGAAAGTTTTCATTATATACAGGCTCCAAAAAAATCCATGTCCGCGTAGGGAGTCGCGCATTTTACTCAAGCCGTACGCACCTTACAAGAGCGGATAAGTGGGCGGGCAAAGACAGGGTATGCGAGCCTTGCTTAAATTTTTAAACGTTCCACCGGTCGGCCATGGATTAAATGCTCCTGAATAATCTCATCCAGATCGATATGATCGACGTAGCTATACCAGGTCGCCTCCGGATAAATGACGATCACGGGTCCTTCGGCACAACGATCGAGGCAACCGGCGGTGTTGATGCGCACTTTATAAGGAATGGTCGATCCTAATTCCTTGACGCGCTGTTTGACGTAATCGCGGGCTTCCTGAGCGCCGTATTGTTGGCAGCACTGCGAGCCGTCAGGGCGCAAATTGGTGCAAAAAAATACATGATAGCGATAATAGGACACGGGATGCTTCTCCGAGATTTGAGTTTGTTGCCATGACCAGTCGCTACTATACGTCCGCCGATACCTTGCTGATCAACCTCGATCAGGCAATCCGTACGTTATTTGGCCAGCCGGTGACCACTGGCCGGGCGCGGCCCGCCGCTGGCGTTACCCCAGCCCATGACTTGCCGCTGGCCGAACAGCAAGAAGCCGCGCGTTTGATGCGAGTCAACCATACCGGCGAGGTGTGCGCGCAGGCGCTTTATCAGGGCCAGGCGTTGACCGCGCGGCTGGAAACGGTACGTGATCGGATGGAGCGTGCCGCCAGCGAGGAAAACGACCATTTGGCTTGGTGCGAGGCGCGGCTGAAGGCATTGGATAGCCGCCCCAGCATTCTCAATCCACTGTTCTACGCGGGCGCGTTTGCCATCGGCGCTTTGGCCGGCAAAGCGGGCGACCGCTGGAGTCTGGGATTTGTGGCGGAAACCGAATACCAGGTGATTCAGCATTTGGATTCCCATCTGCAACGCTTGCCAGCCGGCGATCAGGAGAGCCGGGCGGTTTTGGAGCAGATGAAAGAAGATGAGGCCCAGCACGCCACGAGCGCGGTGGTCGCGGGGGGAGCGCGGTTACCGCTGCCCGTCCGCCTGTTGATGAAAGGCGCATCAAAAATAATGACCGAGACCACCTACTGGATGTAATGAATCTGAATTCGGCGGGCGGGCGGGCGGGCTAAATCCGCAAGCCCTTGGACAGGTTTTCACCGTAAAAAATCTCCGCCATTTCCCGCCGCACCCGCCGCTCGATTTCCGCTTGTTCGCGCGGTGATCTGTTGTGTTTTTCCTCACTGAACAGATAGTTGTTCAAGTCGAAATCTTTCAGAATCATTTTGGTGTGGAAAATGTGCTCCTGATAAACGTTGACATCGATCAACTGGTAGCGCTCGCGGGTGTCCCTGGAAAGATAGTTCTGAATAGAGTTGATCTGGTGGTCGATAAAATGCTTTTTGCCGGTTACATCCCGCGTAAAACCACGCACCCGGTAATCCATCAGCACGATATCGGATTCAAAGCTGTGAATCAGATAGTTCAGCGCCTTGAGCGGTGAAATGCGGCCGCAGGTGGAGACATCGATATCGGCCCGAAAGGTGCTTATGCCGTTATCGGGATGACTTTCTGGATAGGTGTGAACCGTGATGTGGCTCTTGTCCAAATGACAGACCACCGTTTCTGGTAGCGGCCCCGGTGCTTCTGAGTTTGAAAGGGCCTTTGAGGCGACCGGTTCTTCGGAGATCAATAAGGTGACGCTAGCGCCGTTTGGATCGTAGTCTTGCCGAGCGACGTTCAGAATGTTAGCCCCGATAATCGTGGCGACATTGCTCAGAATGTCGGTCAGCCGTTCGGCGTTATACGCCTCGTCGATATAGCACAGATAGCGTTCCTGCTGCTCGACGGTCGAGGTGTAGCAGATGTCGTAAATATTGAAGCTGAGCGTTTTGGTCAGGTTATTGAAACCCTGCAACCGTAGCCTAGGCATTGGTTTAGGCGTCATCGCCTCACTCTCCCCACGAGCGGAACAGCCAAACCCGTCGATTCGCGCTGGCCTCCTATAATTTAGAGACGCGCTAAGCATAACAGGATGTCAGCCGGATCATTTGCCGTCACGGCCGGGTATCTCGATCCATAACCTTTTTCATGTCCTGTCGGTGGCGCTTGCCATCGCGGCGCAAAATTCCGTGCGCCGCCCGCCGAATGGTCCAATTGATGGGCGAACAGGGGTGCTAATGTCGCTTGCCGGGCAAACAACAGCTTAAATGATAAAGCCTTGGCCAGATAGCCTCAGTAAATTCCGTTGTGGTTGTATGACAATGGTCATTGCGATCCCACTGCATTTTGGGCAGTCTGCCATCGGCTGTAGCCGGATTTTCCGTGAAAAAACCATAAAAGCAACGGAGCGACCGTCGCCATGAACCTTGAAAAAGTGATCTTTGGTTTCTTCATTGTCCTGGCCGCCACGCTGAATTTCGGATTTTTCATCGGCGACTTGGATAATCCAATCCACCATGACGTGTATGAGCTGTTTGCCGCCATTGTGGTCAATCTGATCGCGACAGTGCTCAAGTTCGGTGATCGCACTCACATCGGCGCGATTCATTTATCCACCAGTCTGGTGGCCGACCTGCAACTCATCACGGCGGCGCTGGTGTGGGGTTACAGCGTTCATGTGGCCGGGGTTGGCATGACGCCGGAAATCACCACCAAAGTGGTGTCGCTCTCCGGCGGCGCGCTGTTCGCCAACGTGGTGTCGGTGGTGATCCTGATCGCCGAAACCATCATGCAAAGACGATGAGTCCGCAGACCTACGAAAGTACCCTGTTTCTGGCGCTGCGGCGGATGCGAGCGCCGCTGATCACCTTGATCCTGATTTTTGCCATCTCAGTGGTTGGATTGACCCTGGTTCCCGGCGTGGATGGCGAAGGACATCCCACTCGGATGGATTTTTTCCACGCGTTCTACTTCATCAGTTATACCGCCACCACTATCGGTTTCGGTGAAATCCCCTACGCCTTTTCCGAGTCACAACGGCTGTGGGTCATATTCTGCATTTATCTGTCAGTGATTGGCTGGGCCTATTCGATTGGCGCCCTGTTGGCTTTGTTACAGGATCAAAATTTTCGCAGTGCAGTCCGCTTGCAACGCTTCCAGCAAGCGATCCGCCATCTGCGGGAGCCGTTTTATCTGGTGTGCGGCTATGGCGAAACCGGGCAATTGATATGCCGCTCTCTCGACCAGATCGGATTGCGAGCCGTGGTGCTCGAAATTGAGGACAACAAGGCCAGCCAACTCGATTTGCACGGGCACTCCGTCGATATTCCGCAGTTGGCGGCTGATGCGCGCCAACCAGAAATCCTGAAACTGGCCGGCTTGACTCACCCCTACTGTCAGGGCGTCATCGCCTTAACCAACGATGACAGCGCCAACCTAGCCATCGCTATCACCGCTCGCTTGCTGGCGCCCAAGTTACCGGCGTTGTGTCGCGCCGAAGCGGTCGAGATCGCCAACAATATGGCGTCTTTCGGCACTCGGCACATTATCAACCCGTTCGATAAATTTGGCCGCTATCTGGCGTTGGCCTTGCACGCCCCGGCGGCCTATCACTTATTGGAGTGGCTGACCGGCGTCCCCGGCGCGGTGGTCAAACCTCACCGCGACCCGCCGCGTGGGCGCTGGGTGCTGTGTGGCTATGGCCATTTCGGCAAAGTCATGGTTTCCATGCTGGAGCAGGAGGGCCTTCCGATGACGATCATCGACCACGCGCCGCCGGCCGAGAGCGGCGAGCGGTGGATACAAGGCGATGGCGCCAGCGCCGCGGCCCTGCTCAAAGCGAACATTCAGGACGCGGCGGGCGTCGTTGCCTGCACCCATGACGATATTAATAATCTGGCCATCGTAGTCACGGCGCGCGAACTGAATCCCAAGCTGTTCGTGGTGTTACGGCAAAACCTGCAAGCCAATCAGGCGTTATTTGATGCTTTTGAATCAGATTTCACGGTGGTACCCAGTCAAATCGTGGCGCGGGAGTGTCTGGCGATTCTCACCACGCCTTTGTTAGCGCCTTTTTTGGATGAAATCAAACAGCGTGGCGAAGTCTGGGCCAGCACGCTGCTCGATCAATTGACGGAGCGTTTTGGCTGGGAAGCGCCCGCCGTATGGAGCGCGTGCGTCAACGCCACTCAAGCGCCCGCGCTGTTGCGGCAGTTATCTTGCGACGGGCTGCGGATTCCCTTGGGGGATTTATTGTTAGACCCGCAAGATCGTTCCCACGAACTGGAATGCCGGGTGTTATATCTCGTTCGAGCCGATGATTCCACCGTGATGCTGCCGCATCGCCATACGCCAGTTCAGGCGGGTGATCGCTTGCTATTGGCCGGCAATAGCGCCGCGCGTGGAGCGCTTGAATTGACTTTGCATAACGAAAACACGCTGGATTACGTGTTGTCGGGCCGGGAAATACCCGGTGGCTGGATCTGGGAACAACTGGCCAAACGCCACGGTTGGTGGCGGCGCGCGGGCGGCGATTTTATAGCAGCGGACGTTAAAGCCAATTCGGACAGAACGAGGTGAATCCAGTTTGTTTTGAGGAAATCTCGCCATCCTGAGTCAGGTTTCACGAATCTCGTAGGTATGGCTGATTTGGGCGGTTTTGCCCAGCATAATCGACGCGGAACAGTATTTTTCAGCGGACAGTTCAATGGCGCGTTCGACATGCTTGGTGCTTAGATTCTTGCCAGTTAAGATGAAATGCACGCGGATCTGCGTGAATACTTTCGGGTCGCTACCGGCCCGTTCGGCTTCGAGTTCGAGTTCGCAGCCCTGCAAATCCTGCCGGGCTTTGCGCAGAATGTTGACCACATCAATAGCGGTGCAACCACCCATCCCCATCAACAGCAGTTCCATCGGACGGGGGCCGAGGTTCTGGCCGCCCAGTTCCGGGGGGCCATCCAGCACCAGCGCATGGCCGCTCGCGGATCGAGCGACATAAGCCATTTCTTCCAGCCAGGTAATCCGGGTTTTCATCAGGAGCCTCGCAAGCTGTTCCGGGCGCTCCGGCTGCCGGAATCGAACAATTCGGCCAATCGAGTGCCGGGGTCGGCGGCCCGCATAAACGCTTCGCCCACCAGAAAGGCATGGATGCCATGCTCGCGCATCAGCGCCACGTCGGCTGGGGTATGAATCCCGCTTTCGGTCACGAGGATACGACCCGCCGGGATGCGGGAGAGCAAATTGATCGTGGTATCCAGCCGGGTTTCAAAGGTGCGCAGATTGCGGTTATTGATGCCGATCAGCGGCGCGTCAAACGCCAGCGCCCGCTCCAGTTCGGCGGCGTCGTGCACTTCCACCAGAACGCCCATGCCGAGTTCAGCAGCCAAGTCGGCCAGTTTTTGCAATGTGTTTTGATCCAAAGCCGCCACGATCAGCAGAATGCAGTCCGCCCCGATGGCCCGCGCCTCGTAAACTTGGTACGGGTCAATGATGAAATCCTTGCGCAACACCGGCAGCGCGCAGGCGGCCCGCGCTTGTTGTAGATACGCCTCGCACCCCTGAAAGAAATCGCGGTCGGTCAGAACTGACAGGCAGGCGGCCCCAGCCGCCGCGTAACCGCGGGCGATAGCGGCGGGCTCGAAGGGATCTCGCAGCAATCCCTTGCTCGGCGAAGCACGTTTGATTTCAGCGATGACCGCTGGATTGCCGCTAGCGATGGTCTCGTTTAATCGAGCCAGAAACGGTCGGACCGGCGGCGCGGTTTCGGCCTGTTGGCGCAAGTCCGGCAGGGCGATCCGCTGGCGGCGTTCGGCGATTTCCTCGACTTTGCGGGCGAGGATGCGCTGGAGCACATCGGGCGTATCGCTCATGTTGCTAACTTTTGCGTGCAGCGCGCGAATTCATTCAGTTTGGCCTTGGCCTTGCCACTGGCGATGGCCTCGCGCGCCTGTTCAATGCCCTCGGCAATGGAATCAGCGACATCGGCGGCATACAGTGCCGCGCCCGCGTTCAATACGACGATATCGCGCGGAGTACCCGGTTCGTTGTCGAGCACGCCGAGCAACAGCGCTTTTGACTCCTCGGCATTCTCCACCTTCAGGTTACGGCTCGACATCATCGCCAGCCCGAAATCTTCTGGATGGATTTCGTACTCGCTAATCTGGCCGTTTTTGAGTTCGCCGACCAAGGTGGCCGCCCCCAGCGAAATCTCGTCCATGCCATCCTTACCCCAGACCACCAGAACGTGTTGCGCGCCGAGCCGCTCCATGACCCGTACCTGGATGCCGACCAGATCAGGGTGGAACACGCCCATCAACTGATTTGGCGCGCTAGCGGGATTGGTCAGCGGACCTAGGATATTGAATAGGGTGCGCACCCCCATCTCGCGGCGGACGGGGGCGACATTTTTCATCGCCGAATGATGATTCGGGGCGAACATAAAGCCGATACCCGTTTCGCTAATACACGCCGCCACCTGTTCGGCTTGCAGATCGATGCGAACGCCAAGCGCTTCCAGCACGTCGGCGCTGCCCGATTTTGACGACACGCCCCGGTTGCCATGTTTGGCGACTTGCGCCCCGGCCGCCGCGACCACGAACATCGCGGTGGTGGAGATGTTGAAGCTGTGGGAGCCGTCGCCGCCGGTGCCCACGATATCGACGAAATTCGGATGCGGCGGCGGAACCCGTACCTTGGTGGAGAGTTCGCGCATCACGGCCGCCGCGGCGCTGATTTCACCGATGGTTTCTTTTTTAACCCGAAGACCGGTGAGGATGGCGGCGCTCATGACTGGCGAAATCTCGCCCGCCATGAGCTGACGCATCAGCGACAACATTTCGTCGTAGAAAATTTCCCGGTGTTCAATCGTGCGTTGCAACGCTTCCTGGGGCGTGATGGACATACAGCGTCTCCGCAGCGGTCAATGGCGCTGGTTGAGAAAGTTTTGGAGCAGGGCGTGGCCGTGCTCGGTCAGGATGGATTCGGGATGGAATTGCACGCCTTCGACCGGCAGCGTCTTATGGCGCACGCCCATAATTTCATCGAGCGCGCCATCGGCTGTCTGAGTCCAAGCGGTGATTTCGAGGCAATTCGGGACGGTCGCTTTTTCAATTACCAGGGAATGATAACGCACCACGGTAAACGGATTGGGCAGATCAGCAAACACGCCTTGACCCTGATGATAAACGGCCGAGGTTTTGCCGTGCATCACCTCACCCGCGCGGACGATGCGCCCGCCAAACGCCTGCCCGATGCTCTGGTGGCCCAGGCAAACGCCAAAAATCGGAATTTTACCGGCGAAGGCGTCGATGGCCGCCAGAGAGATACCGGCTTGATCCGGCGTGCAAGGCCCTGGAGAAAGGACGAGGCGGGCGGGTTGCAGGTCGGCTATTTCGTCGGGGGTAATCTGATCGTTACGAAAGACCTTGACTTCCTCGCCTAATTCGCCCAGATATTGCACAAGGTTATAGGTAAACGAATCATAATTGTCGATCATCAGCAACATAAGCGTTTGTCCTCTCTATTTCATCTACAACGCTTGCTAGAGCCGATAATTTAGGGCGCGCGATGCTGCCACTAAAATCTTTCCGTACCCCTTGCGCTGAGACAAGCCGAATCGGTGGGGTGCTATTGTCTCGCAGTTTGGGGGTTCAAGGAAATCTAACAAAGCCGCGCCGAAATGAATGGATGCCTTTGAGAGGCTGATCTTCAATTGGGTATAAACACCGACATTCTGCTCTGGATAGCTTTCATAAACAGGCTCGAACACGGCCGCGCACTTTTGCTGATAGGTTTCCGGCGCATAGGCGCGCGATAATCCGTTATCTAGCACATCTTTAATTTATCTAGCACATCTTTAATAGCTCGCTTGATTCGGGAACGGGCAGTCGCTTTTTGCCGCCAGTTCAAAACGATTAATTATTTGATCCGTCTCATAAATTCATGAGCGACTTTTTTGATTTCGGCGCGTTCCGCAGCGCTTAATGCCGGTGCGGACCGGGTTAGGATATCGAAAATAACCCGTTCCTCCTCGCGCATATTTTCGCGAACGTGCCGCTGTTGTTCTTCGCTTAGAGTGCGGCTCAGTTTCAGAAGCTCCTCGAACAGCGTCGCCAAATTGCGGCTGCCGGTGTTGTAGCTTTCGATCAAAGTTTCCAAGCGCTCGGCAAAGTTGGCGCGGGTGCGGTTGAGCCGGATCATCCGCTCCAGTTGGGCGCGCCGAGCGGCAAAGCGCACTTCGGCGAAGCGTAAAAAGATCAAACCCAAAATCAGGCCGGACTATTCTTGCGCCTTGAGGCCGGAATTGGCGCGGAACTGGTCGGCGGCATCCCACAGCCGCTTTTCAAGGGTAGCGGTGGCGGTATCTCGTTCGGTGGGCGTAATCCAGTAAGGGTTCATTCAGCGTTGGTTATGTGAGATCAGAGGATAAATAGCGGTGGATCGATACTGGCTATCAGCCAGTGTATAAATTTTGGCATTATTAATGCATCGTATCGCCAGAAATTTTATGAACGAATTTTTTACATAAAGGAAATAAAAATGCTTCAGACCGTTGCTAACGTGCCTACCCCTCGAATGATTGAACTGTTGGAATTGATCGAATTTGCGAACCAAAATGACGCCGAACCTCGCTTGACCCACTACCTTCAGCATTGTCGCCGCACCGGCTACGAGCCGCCGGTTGAATTATTGGATATGGCGCGCGACTCTATTGGACGTAAGCGAATTTCTTAAAACGCGGTCGGTATTCTTGCGACAGGCCAAATTTGATTGGATCAATCTTGGCCTGATCGGCCAATTTCTGTTAAAAATGTTCCAATTTAGTCAATTTTAAGATGATTAATGAATCCTTGGTAGGCGCTAGGAAAATGCACTTCCTCCGCTGGAATGGCAAATTATACGAGCAGATTTTTTTATGGCTTGGCTTGAGCGCTCGATGCTCCCCCGCTATGAGCTGTTCCCAGTAAAGCGTTTTGGCCGAGCCTTCGCACTCTCGCCCCGCTTAATCCATCTTCGCCCGCGGCGCAATTAAGCGGTACAACGCCAATCCCCACGATCCGCTAAACCAAGGTATGCTTTTGCCCCGCTGGGGGATCAATCTATTCTCCAATTGCGCATTCCTACAAGTGAATCACTGTCGCTGAAGATGAAGTGGTTCCTGATCGCTGTCGATGACAAGGAGTTTTTATGCTGGTGCATCCCGATTTCGATCCGGTAGCGTTTAGTTTGGGTCCCTTGCACGTTCGTTGGTATGGGCTAATGTACCTGCTGGGATTCATCGGTGGTTGGTTGCTGGGCCGTTACCGCGCCAGGCAGCCCAATTCCGGCTGGACGAGCGAACAAGTAGACGATTTGGTGTTCTACATTGCTTTGGGCGTCATTCTCGGCGGTCGGGTTGGCTATATCCTCTTTTATAATTTCAGCGCATTCTTGGATAACCCCTTAATTTTGTTTCGAATCTGGGAAGGCGGCATGTCCTTCCACGGGGGATTTCTGGGCGTGCTGCTGGCGATGGCGGTATTTGCCCGCAAGCATCGCGGAGCGTTCTGGGTGACGGTTGATTTTATCGCGCCGCTGGTTGCCCCCGGCATCCTGTTTGGGCGGATCGGTAATTTCATCAACGGCGAATTGTGGGGGCGGGTCACCGATCACCCTTGGGGCATGGTATTTCGCCAAGCGGGCGACGGCTTGCCTCATCATCCTTCGCAGCTCTATGAGGCCGCGTTGGAAGGGGTGGCCCTGTTTCTCATCGTTTGGGTGTATTCGGCCAAACCGCGTCCAACCATGGCGGTGTCCGGCGTCTTCGCGCTGAGCTATGGCATTTTCCGGTTTCTGGTTGAGTTTGTGCGCCAGCCCGATATTCAGATGGGCTATCTCGCTTTTGGCTGGCTGACGATGGGGCAGGCGCTGTCTTTGCCGCTGATTCTGGTGGGAGTCGTTTTGCTGCGCTTGGCTTATGGTCGAAACAAGGCGTGATGTCGTTTCCTTAAGTAAAAACTTGCGGGTGGAATTTTTCAGCCTTTTTCCGCGTCGTTCGACAAAACTTGAATGGGAAGCATGGTAAATATCTTAATAGTGTTAAGCTTAAGCCGCTGTTTGAATGGCCGTCGATGAAACAGTTTTTGCGTCGTTACTTGCCCGATTCGCATCGCTTGCGCACCCACAAGCACTTGCAGTTTTTAGGCGCGTGTCTGCACGATCCGCAACTGTGGCATTTCAACCGCCGTTCCACCGTCAAGGGATTGGCGGTCGGCGCGTTCTACGCCTTTGTGCCGGTGCCGTGGCAAAGCTTGCTGGCGGCCATAACGGCCGCTTGGTTGCGGTTCAATTTGCCGGTAGCGGTTGCCATGGTGTGGATTAGCAACCCCTTGACCATCCCTCCGATCATGGTTATCAATTACCGGTTTGGGGCGTGGTTGCTGGGTAAACCGCCACGGGATTGGACCTTTGAACCTTCGCTGGACTGGCTGTTAAGCCAAGCGGGGGATCTGGGCTTGCCGCTGCTGGCGGGTTCGATGGCGGTGGCGGTATTGGCTGGGATTGGCACGTTTGCAGTGGCTCATCTCATTTGGCGCTGGCGCATTGTGAGACGATTTCGTCGCCGTCGGCGAAACGCCGTCGCTCCAAGCTGAAGCGTTTGGATCATCGCTGGAAATACCAGTCGAATAGCTGTTTTTTCATACTTCGGACGCCGGCTAGCGCCGCGTTTTTTCAACTTAGGTAGTATTTTGCATGTCAGATCCGATCGAATACTTTGAGCAGCTCGCACTGTCCGATTCGCTGCTCGAAACCCTCAAGCAAATTGGTTATGAAGCCCCTTCACCAATTCAGGCCGCCACGATCCCGCTGCTGCTCCAAGGCCACGATGTGCTGGGGCAAGCCCAGACTGGGACCGGCAAGACAGCTGCTTTCGCCCTGCCGGTATTGGAACAGCTGGACTTGGCTGAACGCCGACCCCAGGCGCTGGTGTTAACGCCCACGCGCGAATTGGCCATCCAAGTCGCTGAAGCCTTCCAGGGTTATGCTCGCCATTTGCCCGGCTTCCATGTCCTTCCCATCTACGGTGGGCAGAGCATGAGCATCCAACTCCGTCACCTGAAACGCGGCGTCCATGTCGTGGTCGGCACGCCGGGCCGGGTAATGGATCATTTGCGGCGGGAAACGCTGTCCTTGGCGGGATTGCGCACGGTGGTCTTGGATGAAGCCGATGAAATGCTGCGGATGGGGTTCATCGACGATGTGGACTGGATTCTTGGGCAAACGCCGCCAGAGCGGCAGATCGCCCTGTTTTCGGCCACCATGCCTGAGCCGATCCGCCAAGTGGCTCACCGCCATTTGCGCGATCCGCGTGAAGTCAAGATCAGGGCCAGCACGGCGACGGTCGAAACCGTCCGCCAGCGCTACTGTCAGGTCGGCCCCCAGCACAAACTTGATGCATTGACGCGCGTTTTGGAGGTGGAAGACGCCGATGCGGTGCTGATTTTCGTGCGCACCAAGGTGGCGGCGACGGAACTGGCGGAGCGACTGGAAGCGCGCGGTTATCCCAGCGCCGCCCTGCACGGCGACATGACCCAGGTGTTGCGCGAAAAGACCATCGAGCAGTTGAAGAACAACACGCTGGATATTGTGGTCGCCACCGACGTGGCGGCGCGCGGGCTGGACGTGCAGCGGATCAGTCACGTCATCAACTACGACATCCCTTACGATACCGAAGCCTATGTTCATCGGATCGGGCGTACCGCTCGCGCCGGCCGCGCTGGCGACGCCATCCTGTTCGTCGCTCCGCGCGAGCTTCGCATGTTGCGCGCCATTGAGAAAGCGACGCGCCAACCCATTGAGCGGATGCAACTGCCGACGCAAGAAGCGATTACCGGCCATCGTCTAGCCCAGTTCAAACAGCAAGTCAGCGAGATTCTAAATTCCCAGGACCTCGGTTTCTTTCAGCAACTGGTGGCCGAGATCGAGCGGGAGCAAGAAATTAGCCCACAAGACATCGCCGCGGCCGTGACTTGGCTGGCGCAGCGTGATCGCCCGTTTCAATTTGAAGACGACATTCCAATCGAGGTGGAGAAATCACCGCTTCGGCCCGAACGTGAGTTAAGACCGGCGAGCCGCCGGGAGCGGCCGCCCAAGGATACCGGCAAATACGCGGCGGATTTCGACAAGGTGCGCTACCGCCTCGAAGTGGGCCACCAGCATGGGGCGACCCCGCAAAATATCGTGGGGGCCATCGCTAACGAAGCCGGCATCGAAAGCCGCTACATCGGCCGTATCGAAATCCACGAGGATTACAGCACCGTCGATTTGCCCGATGGGATGCCGAAGGATATTTTCCAACACCTCAAAAAAGTTCGGGTACGCCAATATCCGTTGAATCTCAGCCGGCTCGATGGACTCGAATTTGGCCAACAACAGCCGACGCCCAAGCGAGCGGCTTCAGGAAGAAAAACCGCAAAAGCCGAAGTGGATGCCCCATCAACCAGGAAAATCCGCAAGCGGAGCCCCTAGCCATCATCGGTTCGAAAACCCTTCGAGAGAGTACCCCATCATGTTGACGGTATATGGTTACGCGAGCACCCGCTCTATCCGGGTCGTGTGGACTTTGGAGGAAGCGGGCGCGGAATACCAATATGTCCCGATCAATTTACGGGCTGGGGCCGGTTCGCAGCCTGATTACTTGGCGCTCAACATGAGCGGCAAGGTGCCCACGCTCGTGGATAGCGGGTTTGTGCTTACGGAATCCGCAGCGATTTGCACTTACATCGCCGACCGTTTTCCAGAAGCTCGATTGGCCCCCGCGGCCGGTACCCAGGAGCGCGCCAGCTACAATCAATGGTGTTATTTCGCGATGAGCGAACTGGAACAGCCGCTGTGGACCATCGCCAAGCATCGCTTTGCCCTGCCAAAACCCTTCCGTGTCCCCTCCGTGCTGGAGACCGCCCGTTGGGAATTTGCGGTGGCGGCGGAAGTGTTGGCCGCAGGACTCGGTAGCCATACCTTCATCGTCGATGAGCAATTTAGCGTGGCCGATATTTTGATCGCGCACACGCTGGCTTGGGCGCGGGCCTGTGAACTACCGCTGGAGCATGAGAATCTCAAAGCCTACGCCGCGCGGTTGTGGGATCGTCCCGCGCTGGCGAGCGCCCGGCAGCGGGAACAGGCTGAAAACGGTGCGGGGAGCTGAAGGTCTCTCGTGAAAGTGTTGGCGCTGGATACATCGACCGATGCGTGTTCCGCGGCGGTGCTGGTGGACGGCTCGGTGCTGGAGCGCTATGAACTGGCTCCGCGCCGTCATGCCGCCCTGATCTTGCCGATGATCGACGCCCTGCTGGCTGAAGCAGGGCTTGACACCCGCCAGTTGGACGTTATCGCCTTCGGGCGGGGGCCGGGCGCATTCACCGGGGTTCGGGTAGCGGTGAGTATCGCCCAGGGTATTGCGTTCGCCGCTGATTTGCCGGCGGCGCCGATATCCACGTTGGCTGCTTTGGCGCTGGGAGCGGCGCGAGAAACCGGCCATCCGCGCATCGCCGCCGCATTGGACGCTCGGATGGGTGAGGTTTACTGGGGCCTGTATGCGGTAGCTGACACCACGGTCAAAGCGCTGGCGGCGGAAGCTGTCTGTGCGCCAGCGGTCGTACCCGTCTTGCCGGAAGACTGGTTCGGCGTCGGGAGTGGATGGGGGGGGTATGGCGCTACTCTGTCCCAACGCTTGACTGTGGGCGGCTGGGTCGCTGAGCGGTTGCCGCGCGCTGGGGACATTGCCCGGCTGGCTGTCGATCCAGCCCGACGAGCAGAATGGGTTGCCGCTGAACGGGCCTTGCCAGTCTATTTGCGTAATGAAGTAGTCAGTAAATCTAAAGTTACAATCTCTCCAGATGAAATTGGTCATTAAATGATTTGGCACTCACATTTGGCATGATTTGTGATAGTCTCATGCGACCACAATCATCATAACGAATGACCATAGTCACCACCGCTGGAGATCTAGTCCATGAACGCGATCCTCAATGCCGCTCAAATCCACAGTAAAACGCTGCCAGATTTAGTCAATAAATTGTTGCTATCGCGCCAGGAAAGCCTAGTGCTGTTCAATAAACTGGCTGCCTTGAAACCGTTTACGCCCGCCGCGTCGGTTTACCATTTGTTGCGGCGTTTCCGGCAGTCCCTCGTTGATTATTTGGCGCTGGGGCCGTTTGAGGTTTATGAAGCATTGGAAAACCAGCCAACGGATTCCCCTTATCGCCAAGCGCGGCAACTGGCTCGGCAGCTCTACGCCCGCATCGCGCGCACCACCCAAACGGCGCTCGATTTTCATGACCGGTACGAAGGCGACGAGTTCGAACCTGAACTGTCTGGACTAAACGAGGAATTGTCGCGCTTGGGCGAATCGCTGGCGACCCGAATCGAATTAGAGGACCGAATTGTTGCCGCTGTCTGCCGTATCGATACCCGAATCGCCGCGTGATTTAATAACCGCGTAGCCACGCGGGACGCAAGTCCACGCCGCCGGATCGGGCCAATTCTAACCGGACCAACAGTTCAGCACGGTCTTGTGGCAGTGTCCCAGCCAGCGCCAGCGCGTTGGAGGCGTGGTTGGAGCGGAATACCAGCGGCGCGGGTGGATCGAGCCGCTCGAGCAGTCGAGACTGTTCGGCCAGCAACGCTCGGTCATCTTGCGGTTGGAACGGTTCACGGAACTTGCGATGAAATTCCTCGTGGATCAAGGGATCGATCATCAGTTGCAGGGTGGACAGGTAATCGAGTTCGACCCGGTTGATCAGCTCGGCGGTGCCGTCGATGTGTTCCCGCCAATAGGCTTGGCCACCGAGCCCGAGAATGACCGTGGCGGAGATTTTTAAGCCTGCTTGCTTGGCCTTGCCGAGTCCAGCCGCCATCGCGTCCGGGGTCGCACCCTTGGTGATCCGCTTGAGCAAATCCGCCGAGCCGGTTTCGATCCCGTAGTACAGCAGCGTCAAGCCGGCCCCCCGCAGTTGCCGCAATTCGTCCACCGATTTTTTGAGCAGATTGGCGGGCAGGGCGTAGCTGGATGCTCGCTCCAGCCGGGGAAAAGCGGCGCGCAAGGCTTCCAGGATCGCCAATAGATGCTCGGTCGGCGCGACCAGCGCGTCGCCGTCGGCCAGAAATACCCGCCGGACGCCGGGATATGCCCGCGCCATCGTTTGAATTTCGGCTCGAACCTGCTCCAGCGGCCGGACGGCGAATTCCTTGGCCCGGTACATTGAGCAGAAGCTGCACCGGTTGAAGCTGCAACCCAAGGTCGCTTGCAAGATGAAACTGTCGGCTTCGGAGGGTGGCCGCCAGAGCGGCATGTCGTAGTGAAACAGCATAAAGACGATTCTCCCAGCGGCTTTTTCAGGATGGGCAAGGAATTGGACACGGCCGTTTTCAATAATATCGTTTACAATCCTCGCCTGACCGCGATTACTCCCTTTTTGGCGGTTAAGTCAATCTCTTGATTTATCGAAACCGATTTCCGATGGTTAGTTGAGGCGACGCATGGCGCGAGTCGAATTGAAATTGCCGGCCACTTTTTCCTTCAGCACGGAATTACAGGTCAGAATCACCGATGTGAATTATGCCGGACATATGGGCAATGACATGGTAGTGAGCCTGATGCACGAGGCGCGCTACCGCTTTATGGCGCATCACGGTTTACAGGAGCTTAACGTCGAGGGCTTGGGCGTCATTATTGCCGATAACGTGATCCTCTATAAATCGGAGGCCTTTGCCGGCGAGGTGCTGATCATCGGCGTCGCGGTGACCGATTTCAACAAATACGGCTGTGATTTTGTCTACCGGATGAACGAGAAAACGACCGGCCGGGAAGTGGCCCGCGCTAAAACCGGCATCGTGTTCTTCGACTATAAAACGCGGGCGGTGCAAAAAGTGCCGCCCTCTTTCTTGCGGCTGTTCGCCGCTGAGCCAGTTTCTGGCTAAGCGATGGTTGATGGACAAGCTTTTTTCTGATCGTTCTAGCGATAGTTCTTCCAAGTCGGTGCGCGGTGAAATAATTTCATCGGCGGCGCGCGGCTGGTTGCCGTTTCGGCTGCTGCTGGGCGTGGGCGCCAGCATCGGCGTGGCTGTGTTGCTGGTGCTGGTGCTGTATATCACTGATCTCGGACTGTCGGTATGGGAGCGCTTGCAGCGAGCGCCGACCACGTTTTGGGTGATTTATCTGCTGATTCTTGGCGTGTTGAGCGCAGGCGGGGCATACGGGGTCTGGCGCGCGTTGAACTGGGGTCGGCCCGCCGGCCGCTCTCGTTCCCTTGTGCCCGCCAAACCACCGGACGAAGCCAGCCTGCGCGAACAGTTGGATCGCCGGGAAGCAGCAGGTATCCCAGTGGACGCCATCCGCGACGAACTGGAGGAATTACAGCGGCGGCGCGCGGCGGGCGAGATCATTGTGGCGGTGTTTGGAGAGATCAGCACCGGTAAGTCGTCCTTGATCCGCGCGCTGCTGCCAGGCACCGATATTGCCGTTGACGTGCGCGGCGGCACCACCCGTGAAGTGACTTATTACACCTGGAGCAGTTCGGCCGGCGACCGCTTGATTCTGGCGGATCTACCGGGCCTAAACGAAGCCGACGGGTCGCTCGACCGACAAGCGCGGGATGAAGCGTTGCGCGCTCATGTCATTGTCTATGTCTGCGAGGGCGATTTGACCCGTGACCAGTACGAGGCGTTGCGAGTGTTGGTGGATTTGGGCAGCCCGGTGATTGTGGCTCTCAACAAAATCGACCGTTATAGCGAAGCGGAACTGGCGCAAATTCGCCAGCGGCTGACCGAGCGAGTCGGGGAACAGGTCGAGGTTGCGCCGGTGCAATCAGGCGGTGTGGAGGAGGTGACCCGCATCTACCACGATGGCCGGGAGGAAACCACACTGCGCGAGCGTCAGCCCCAGGTCGAGGACCTGCGCCAAGCGCTGCAACGTTATCTCGACACCGATCCGCAAGTGCTCGATTCCTTACGAGATACGGCGGTATTCGTGCTGGCCCAGCAAAAACTGGATACCGCCGTCGCTACCCATCGCCGGGAAAAAGCGGGCGGCATCGTGCAGAGCTATTCGCGCAAAGCGGTGTTCGGCGCGCTGGCGGCGGTTAGCCCAGGCACCGATATTCTGATTCAGGGCTATCTGGGCATCAATTTGATCAAGGACTTGTGCGCCCTTTATGAAGTGCCGGCGCGCGAGATCGATATGCAGCGCTTTCTGAATTTGGCCGGTAGCCAGGTGCGGCGCAACCTCAACCTGCTATTGGCGCTGGTCGGCAACATTTTCAAAGCCTTTCCAGGGATGGGCACGGTGGTGGGCGGGATGATCCACGCGGTGGTGTACGGTTTGGTATTCGAAAGTTTGGGGAAGGCGGTAGCCCGTTCCTTGGAGACTCGGGGTGATTTGGTCAATGGCCCCACTCTGCGGATGTTCGAGGATAATTTGAGTGAAGATTTGGAATCGCGTGCGAAACGCTTGGCCCAATTGGTTTGGAACCGACAGCGGGAGGAAGGCGGTGCCGGAAACACCCCTTAACGGTGATTCCCATCTGGCGCTGGCGCGGGAGAGCCTGCGGGAATTGCTGGAGGACAAGCGGGTGCCACCCTCGGTGCGGTCGGCGCTGGCGGCGGATTACCAGCAGTTACAACTGCTGTTGGAAAAAATCGAGCACGGCCACATTCACATCGCCGTGTTTGGGCGGGTCAGCGTCGGTAAATCGGCTTTGCTGAACGCTTTATTGGGCGAGACACGCTTTTCCACCAGCCCCTTGCATGGCGAAACCACCCATGCCATGCACGCCCGCTGGCAGGAGTACGACGCGGGTGGCGTGTTTTTGATCGACACCCCCGGCATTAATGAAGTGGCCGGCGAGGAGCGGGAACGGCTGGCGCACGATGTAGCCAGCCGTTGCGATCTGGTGCTGTTCGTGGTGGACGGTGACATTACCGACACGGAGCTGCGGGCCTTGCGCCAGGTCAAAAACGCGGCGCAGCGCCTGGTATTGGTGCTAAATAAAACCGACCGCTACACGCCGGCCGACCGCGAACTGTTACTAGAGACGCTGCGCCAGCGCACCGAGGGTTTGATCGATCCGCACGATCTTGTTACCGCTGCCGCGCAACCGGCCGAGCGCATCGTCATCCTGGTCGATGCCGACGGCAACGAGACAGAAAGCCGCCGTCGGCCAATGGCGGATGTAGCCGCCTTGCGGGAGCGGATTTGGGATATTCTCAAGGCCGAGGGCAAGACCATGGCCGCTCTTAACGCCGGGTTGTTCGCCGGGCGTTTTTCTGACCGGTTGAGCCAGGAAATTATTAACATCCGCCGCGATCTAGCCGAAAAAGTGGTGCGCAATTACTGCCTCGGTAAAGGGGTCGCGGTCGCGCTCAACCCGATTCCGGTGGCTGATCTGCTGGCGGCGATTGCCACCGATGCGGCGATGATTGTCCATCTGAGCCGGGTCTATGGCCTGCCGATTACGCGCCGCGAGGCCGGTTCGCTGCTTAAGACCATTTTTACCCAGCTGGTCTTTTTGATGGGTACGGTGTGGGCCATGCATTTGGCGGCTTCGGCGTTGAAGGGTATCAGCCTGGGGTTATCGACCGTGGTGACCGCCGCGGCGCAGGGGGCGGTGGCCTGGTATGGCACTTACGTGGTGGGCAAGGCCGCCGAACAGTATTTCGTGCAGGGTAAATCCTGGGGTGAGGGCGGGCCGAAACAGGTGGTGCAGGATATTCTTAACAGCCTCGACCGGGATTCACTGCTGGCCCAAGCTCGAGAAGATATTCTGGCCCGCTTGAAACCGTTATTGTGAGCCGATGAGCTTTTCCTTTCTTATTGGGTTTTTGACCGTCTCGGGCATCGGTTTATGGTTCTGGCGCGATAGCCTCGGCGCGCGCGAGCAGGCGCGAGCCGCCACTTCCCGCGCCTGCCGGGAAACCGGGATGCAACTGTTGGATGATACCGTCGCGTTAGAGCGGCTATGGCCGCGTCGTGATCGCGATGGTCGGCTGAAGCTGGAGCGGCTCTATGTGTTCGAATTCACCGACACCGGGCAGCGCCGTTACGTCGGCAGCGTGCTATTGCTTGGCTGGCGGGTGGAATTGCTACAGATGGAAGGCGGCGATCTGCTCGTGCCCTAGCGCCGCAAAATCCCACTACTTGTTGGCGGGTAATGATTCAGTTGGAATTCATAACAATGACTGCACTATTAAAACATTGGCTTGACTATCATTTTTTTACGGCCTTCACTTAATCATTTTTATGACAGCGGGGTGGCTCATGTGGCAGTCGATCAAAACAACGACGGTCATAACGGCGGTGTTTGGAATACTGATGATTTCGAACGGCTGCGCCTCCAGCGCGTCAAAGCGTGTGTCTGACCGCGATCAAACCGCCCAGAGTCAGGATGTTCGGCTGGGCTATGTCGAGCGCGTTCGTAAGGTGGTAACCGACGAGAGCCAGCCTGACGCGAACGTGGCGTCAGATGCCGCTCGCAGCGAGGGAGGCGGCGACAAGAAGGGCTTGCCTCGACTCGCGGACGCTCTCGGCAGTGGGATTCTGGGGGGGTTGCTCGGTTCGACGCCCGAACACAAAGCGACCCCTCAATCTAGCCCCACGCTGGAGATCACGGTTGAACTTGATGGTGGTCGAATGGTGGCTTTAACCCAGCCAGCCGATCAATCCTTCTATCCCGGTGATCGGGTCAAGCTGTTGGTCGATCAGACCGGTGCGGCGCGGGTGGCGCACTACTATTAGCTCCAGCGGATCAGTTGCCGAATCAGCCGGGACATCGCGCTGAAATTCTTGAGCTCACAGCCGATGGAACGCTGAGTTCTGGACTGCCGCCGGTCGGCAACAGCGTCGCTAATGGATTTTTGTGGCCGAGACAGGCAGATCAGCCGAAGTAGCGGCGCGTAAGCTCCGACCGGTTTCTGAATACGTTAGCTGGCCCGGATGCAAGACCTGCCGTTCCGCGCCCTGTTCCTCGCAGCGCTGGATCAGGCGGTCAATAACCACCTTCAAACCCTGGGGTTGCAGCGGATAGTGGTGTTCCAACCGCAAGAGCTGTCCTGCCGCATCCAAGCTGGTCACCGTATAGGCCAGCGTGCCTAATTCGCTGTCGGCCTGGTTGGTGATAAGTAATTGCCGCTCCGGATGCTCGCTGTGGTTTTGGAAGATCGATTCAACCAGAAAATCGCCGGACAGACAGGGGATCTCTCGAAAGGCGGCGACGGTGGATTCGCCCTCGCTATGGGCCAAGGCCGCTTCCAATTGTGGGTTGGCCAATACCCAGCGTACATGAAGTCCATACAGCGCCAGCGCCAGCGTATATTGCCGTTGTGCCCGCATCCAATTCCGATAAGCATTTCCCAAATCGGCCGCTGGCAAATGCCGCCCTGGGCCAAACTGCGCCCAATCATCGAAGGTATAGAACAGCGTATGCACATCGTCTTTCTGAGCCATAAAGCGATTGCCAGCATCCAGGGTGATGGGGAGGATACCGGGCCGCTCAAACCAGACGTGCTCTAATAGACTCCATAAGGGTAATAATTCGTTGCTTTCTAGTTGCACTCGTAACAAGGCACATAGATCGCTGAGCGTCGCAAAAGATAAATTCAGCACTTTCAATCCGAACATTTGTTGTATTGCTTCACGAGTCGCTTGCGAGACTTCGCCGCTTTGCAGCAAAATGTCCTCCATAAACCGCGCGAGGTCAGTTACCGCCTCTTGTTGGCCAACAAAACAAAACGGCAATAATAGCAAGGGACCAGAACCGGGCCGGCGCAACGGATTAATGGCCGCGACCGGGAAGAACCCCCGGTCGCTACCGAGGGCGATCAATTGTGGTTTGAAATCAGGCGAACGGGAACTGCCTTCATACAGGTCGGCCAGCGCCTTGGTCAGCGGAAAGCCCGGCCTGAGAATTTCGGTTTGATCGTAGAGCGCGCCAGACAGGATCAAACCCAAATGGTTGATGCGCCCAAGAATGCGTTCCAGATCCTTGGCCAGATGGTTCGCTAACGCGGTGGCGGCCGCCACATCAAGCGGCGCGGGCGGCACGCCGGCGGGATCGGCGCGTTCTGAATCAAGTTCGAGCGCCAGCACCCCAGCGTGATGGCTAAGTTGAGTCGATGGATCGGAAGATGTGGCCACGTAAGTCTCTTGCGTTGTGGCGGCGAGCACGGTTTTCGGCGCGCCGGCAATGATGGACAATGGTTTGCGATGGGCTTTTTAGTTTTTACCAGCGCTCGCTGCTGACGGGCGCCATTATAAGGAGAAATCGGCAAGCGATTCTCCAATTACGTCTCACCAGGAGGTAGCTTGTTACCATTCATTGGCTATCGGCCGATTTTCCCTGAAGGTTTTGCTATCGCTAGCCACAATCCCGTGTGCTCCAAGTCATTTCCGCTTAAACTTTGGCGATAGCTTTAAGAAATTTAGGGTTTTCACAAATAACCACAAACCACTTAATGAGGTAAAACCCATGGCCGCACCGATCCAGAATCCGGCAGAACAACTACAACAGGCCGCCCTGGCGCTGGATACCGTCCAGAAGGCCCTTGATTACTCCTTGGCGGACTTGAAGGAACGCTCGCAGAAAGCCGACGGCAAAATCTCCGCCGCGCTGCTCGACCACCATCAATTGGTCAGTTACGACCTCGCGCTGTCCTGCGCGGAAGTCACCGGCGCGCGCTTTGGCCTGGATTACGCCAAGCGGGCGCGGGCGGCGGGTGGCGGTTCGGCTGGGGAACTAACGCTGGAAGAGCGCTTTGCGCTGCTGTTCGCCGCCGAAGCGCTACAAGCGGTGCGCAATCGCCTGAGTGCTCGACCCGATGATTTTGGCTTGGATGACGCCTGGTTGAGCAAAACCGTCGATGACCCCAAAGTGCGGCAGTTCTGCCGGGCGCAGTTGCCGGCGGGGTTGGTGGCCGAACTGGGGCAATTGATGCGCGCTCAGGACGGCGTGACCGGCGCGTATCTGCTGGATGACCATCACGAGATGATGCGCGATCAGTTCCGGCGCGTCGCCGAGGAAGTGGTGATGCCGCTGGCCGAGGAGATTCACCGTCACGATCTCGACATTCCCGCCGCTATTCTGGAGCAAGTCAAGGATATGGGTTGCTTCGGCATTTCCATTCCGGAACGCTTCGGCGGTATCCAGAGCGACGAGCAGGAAGACAATCTGGGCATGATTGTGGTCACCGAGGAACTGACGCGCGGCTCCTTGGGCGCGGCGGGCAGCCTGATCACCCGGCCGGAAATCCTGTCCAAGGCGCTGCTCAAGGGCGGCACCGAGGAGCAGAAGAACAAATGGTTGCCGCAACTGGCGTCGGGTGAATTGCTATGCGCGGTCGCCGTCACCGAGCCGAACTACGGCTCCGATGTCGCCAACATGCGCCTCAAAGCGACCAAGACCGAGGGCGGCTGGCTGCTCAACGGGGCCAAGACCTGGTGCACCTTCGGCGGCAAGGCCGGCGTGCTGCTGATTCTGGCCCGCACCCATCCCGATCTTTCGCTCGGCCATCGCGGCTTGTCGATGTTCTTGCTGGAGAAGCCCAGTACCCCCGGCCACACCATCGACTTCACCCAGGAAGGTGGCGGCAAGTTGAGCGGCAAGGCGATTTCGACCATCGGCTATCGCGGGATGCATTCCTTCGACTTGTTCTTCGACAACATCTTTGTGCCCGACGAGGACATGCTGGGCGGACCGAAGGGCGAGGGCAAAGGCTTCTATTTCACCATGGCTGGGTTCTCCGGCGGCCGGATTCAGACCGCCGCCCGCGCCATCGGCATCATGCAGGCCGCGTATGAAAAGGCGCTGAGCTACGCGCAGGAACGGATGGTGTTCGGCTATCCCATCGGCGACTATCAACTGACTCAGATCAAGCTGGCGCGGATGGCGACTTATCTCGCTATCGGCCGCCAGTTCACCTATTCAGTCGGCCGGTTGATGGACGAGGGCAAGGGCGACATGGAAGCCAGCATGGTTAAATTCTTTACCTGCAAAACCGCCGAATGGGTGACCCGCGAGGCGTTGCAGATTCACGGCGGCATGGGTTACGCCGAGGAAACCCCGGTCAGCCGCTATTTCATTGACGCGCGGGTGCTGTCGATTTTTGAAGGCGCGGAAGAAACCCTGGCGCTGAAAGTGATCGCCCGTTCTCTGGTGGATAATGCCAAATCCAAAGCCGAAGTGGGAGGTTGAGCGATGAGTTTTTCGATGCGTTTGAGCGAACAGGCGGAAGTGGCCGGGTCGGTCACGGTCAACGTGGAATGGGCGCGGCGGCCGCAGTACGGGCGCTATCTCGATGAATTCGTACCGGGACAGGTGTTCGTCCACCCGCGTGGTTATACTTTCGAGCGCGGCCCGATGCTCGATTTCGCCCGCGTGTTCATGCAATGTAACCCGTTGTATCTGAACGTTGAATATGCTAAGGCGCACGGCTTCCCCGATCTGCCGGCCAGCCCGCAGATGGTGTTTAATGTGGTGCTGTCGCTGGGCGTGCATAACGATTCCGAGAAAGCGATAGCGAATCTCGGCTATTACAACGTGCAATTCCTGCGGCCCGTTTACCCTGGCGACACCTTGCGTGGCTACACCAAGGTGGTTGATCGCAAGGCGCGCGGCGAGGACAAGCCCGGCATCGTGCTGATTCGCACCCTGGGTGTGAACCAGCACCATCAAGTGGTGTTGCAATACGAGCGCAAGATCATGGTTGGCTATCGCGGCGACCGCCTGCCGACCACCCCCGCGCCGACCACGCCGGTCGATTTTCCATGGGTCGAACATCCGGTAGTGGATTTGCCGCTCAACGCGGGTAACTACCCCAGTGGCCTAACCGGCCCGAATACCTATTTCGAGGATTTCGCGCTGGGTGATCTGGTGGTTCACGCCAACGGCCGCACCATCACCGACGAGCACATGTATTGGACCTATTTGGTCGGTAACACCCATCCGCTGCATTTTGATCGGGTGTACAGCACCGGCCTATCGGGCAAGATGAGCGGCGAACCCATCGTTTATGGCGGCTTGGTGTTTGCCTGGTTGGAAGGCTTGGCCAGTCGCGATGTCAGCGAAAATGCGCTGTGGGAATTGGGCTTCACCGAGGGTTATCACACCCAGCCGGCGGTTTCCGGCGATACGGTGGCCGCCTTGTCGCGGGTGGTGGCGACCGAGACCGTGCCGAATAACGATGCGGTCGGCATCGTCACCTTCCAGTTTATCGGTGTGAAAAATATCAGCGCCGCCGCCGCGCTAGAAACTTACGGTGCGGATTTGTTTATCAAGGAAAACGACAAGCAGCAATTGAGTAAGGAGAAAATCAGCGCCAAGATTTTCGAGATTGAACGGCGGTTGCTGATTAAGCGGCGTCCGGCGTGAGGTGAGGAAAAGCCCCCTCTCCGTCATAGGGGAGGGGAAATTATATGGATTTTGAATGGGATGAGAGCAAGGCGGCGGTAAATTTAAGGAAACATGGCGTTTCGTTTGGCGAAGCTATGACGGTTTTTGATGATCCGCTTTATATCGATTTCTATGACCCGGATCATTCAGATGGCGAATACCGCTACATCGTGCTTGGAACGTCGATACAAAACCGCTTGCTGCTGGTGGCCTATACCGAGCGCGGCGATATTATTCGTTTAATTAGTGCAAGACAGGCAACACGGGCAGAACAAAAAGCTTATGAGCAAGGTTGAATCAGAGATGGAAGATGATGATCTGCGGCCAGAATACGATCTAAAAAGCTTGCGCGTAAGACGAGTCGGCCCAGGACGTGGAAATTTCGCGGAGCATCTGGTGCGTTTAGAACCAGATGTTGCTGAGATATTTCCAGATGATAGGTCAGTTAATGAGGCATTAAGATTCTTAATGAGAATTGCTGCAAAAAATAAGCTAACTTTGGATATCCAGGACAAGCCTCATGCTTAACCCTAAGCTTGTGGCAAAAATTGAATCAGAAGAGCCAAAGCTTAGGCTTGCTGTGCTTATTGATGCTGACAATGTTTCTGCTTCTGTCATAGAAGGACTCCTTACGGAGATCGCTAGTTTCGGTGAGGCTACAGTAAAAAGAATCTATGGAGATTTTACATCGCCTCAAAGTGCAACATGGAAGCAGTGTTTAAATAAATATGCGATTAAGCCTGTACAACAATTTGCTTACACAAAAGGTAAGAATGCCACTGATAGTACTTTAATTATTGATGCTATGGATCTTTTATACACGCGGCGCTTTGATGGTTTCTGTCTGGTATCAAGTGATAGTGATTTCACAGGACTAGCAACTCGTATACGTGAAGAAGGACTTTGGGTTCTTGGCTTTGGCGAGTCAAAGACACCAGAAGCATTCCGCAATGCTTGTAATAAATTCATTCTTTCTGAGATATTGAAGCCTGTTACTCCTAAGAATGACGAGATAGAAAAGCCTTTATCTGACAGCACAAAATCAGATATTACCAAACAAATAGTTTCAATTGAGCAAGAAAAATTTAAAGAACTACCATTGGATTTTATTCTTCAAGCTTTGGAAAAATCTTGTGATGATACTGGCTGGGCTCGCTTGGGAACCTTCGGCAGTTTTTTAACTAAATTAAAATCCGATTTTGATGTAAGGATTTTCGGATTTAAAAAGCTAAGCGATTTGGTAAAACAGAGAAAAGACGTTTTTCAGGTAGAAGAAAGACCACTAAAAGACTCAGCTACAAATGCTTTGTATATACGAGCTAAAAATAGATAAATCAGTGAAAAAGCTAAAAATATTTCTTCTTCCTAACCAGCCCTAATGATTACGATTACTGGATTTCAAGACCGATTAGTGAACGTCTTAAAGCTATAGAAATTCTTCGTAAAAACTATATCCAATTTAGAAAATATGTTGAGCCAAGTCCTCAAAGAGTTTGTCGCTTTATTAAACAAGAAATTATTTAAATATTCGACTGAAGTGCTATGAAAATTAGTGTTCGCTCCAACCAAGAATCACTTGTTATTTATGTAGGCAGGGCGGAAGCTTTCCGGCATGTTATTACGGTTACGGTTATCCTAGTTGGCATTGGTTTTTTGTTTTTCACGGTTGGGGTCTTTTTTCTTGTGGAACTTCTAGAAGATAAAGGAATCATGAAAGATGTGATATTTTATAATATGATATTTTCTCTTTTTTACAGTGTTTTCTTTCGGCTTAGGGGTATCCCGATGGCGATAGGCTTGCCACAGTTGCTAGCCCAATTCAAAAAAGATGATGGTGCTATAATGTTGGCGGCAAAAAAAGAGGGGTTATCAATCACGCCGTCTCCCTATGCGGCATTCTCAACTTTTTTATCAAAGCAATAAATTATACTTGGAATAATATAGAGAAAATCTCGTTGATTAGGCAGCTTGTTGTACCAGATCATAGAAAAGAAACCTTTAATCAGATCGCTATTTACCTTCGAGATAATCCAGCAGAAAAGAATAAATGCTGGTTAAAACGCAAAATATGGGGAAAAAATATAGAGAAGGTTAATTTAGATGGATTTTCGGAGAAGCAGAGAGCTTTTATTAAAGATGAGTTAATTCGCTTATCTGACCAGAAAGTAAAAATTTTATGAATAAAAAATCATAGCTATTCAATTGAAAAATATCAGATTAAAGAATAACAGGGATGTCATAATAACAACCCAATAACCACAACTCCCAAGAGAGGCACCGATAATGTCTACCCCCAAACGCGACAAACCCTGGCTGATGCGGACGTACTCCGGCCATTCTTCCGCCAAGGCATCCAATGAGTTGTACCGCACCAATTTAAGCAAAGGCCAGACCGGCCTGTCCGTGGCTTTTGACTTGCCAACCCAGACCGGTTATGACTCCGACCATCCGCTCGCGCGCGGCGAGGTCGGCAAGGTCGGTGTGCCGATTGGCAATATCGGCGATATGCAGGCGCTATTCGACCAAATTCCGCTGGGGCAGATGAACACCTCGATGACCATCAACGCCACCGCCGCCTGGCTGCTGTCGTTGTACGTCGCGGTGGCCGAGCGCCAGGGTGCATCGCCCGCGCAACTGCAAGGCACCACTCAAAACGACATCCTCAAAGAATACCTGTCGCGCGGCACGTATATCTTCCCACCAGCGCCTTCGGTGCGGCTGACCACCGACATCATCGCCTACACGGTCAAGAACATTCCCAAGTGGAATCCAACCAACATCTGTAGCTATCACTTGCAGGAAGCGGGCGCGACGCCCACGCAGGAGTTGGCCTACGCCCTGTCCACCGCCATCGCGGTCATGGACGCGGTGCGCGATTCCGGCCAGATCGGCGCGGACGGTTTCGAGCAAGTGGTCGGGCGGATTTCGTTCTTCGTCAACGCCGGGATTCGCTTTATCGAGGAAACCTGCAAGCTGCGGGCCTTCGGCGAGATGTGGGACAAGCTGACCCAGGAACGCTACGGCGCGCAAAGCGAGGAAATGCGCCGCTTCCGCTACGGCGTGCAGGTCAACTCGCTGGGCCTGACCGAAGCCCAGCCGGAGAACAACGTCCAGCGCATCGTGCTGGAAATGCTCGGCGTCAGCTTGTCCAAGCGCGCCCGCGCCCGCGCCATCCAGCTCCCGGCCTGGAACGAGGCGCTCGGCCTGCCCCGGCCGTGGGATCAGCAATGGGCGTTGCGGATGCAGCAGGTATTGGCGTTTGAAACCGACCTGCTGGAATACGGCGATATTTTCGACGGCTCGCCGGTCATCGCCGCCAAGGTCAAATCATTGGTGGATGGCGCGACGGCGGAAATGGCGCGGGTGCAGGAACAGGGCGGCATGGTGCAGGCTATCGAATCCGGCTACGTCAAGCGGCAACTGGTCACCAGCCACACCGAGCGGATGCGGGCCATTGAACGCGGTGATCTGAAGATTATTGGCCTGAATTGCTATCAGGAAACCGAGCAATCGCCGCTGACTGGGGGTGTAGACAGCGGCATCATGAAGGTCGATCCGCGCGCCGAACGCGAGCAAATCGAACGGCTCAACGCCTTCCGCGCCCAGCGCAACACCGCCGAAGTTAAGGCGGCGCTGGCCACTCTGGCCGAAACCGCGCGCGGTGGTTCCAACATCATGCCCGCGTCGATTCTGTGCGCTCACGCGGGCGTGACCACCGGCGAATGGTCGCAGACCTTGCGCGATATCTTCGGCGAATACCGCGCCCCGACGGGCATTGACATCCCCGCCAACGACGATGCGCGCAGCGCGCGGGCGGTGGCGATTCGCACCCAGGTCAACCAGACTGGCGAGGAAGTCGGACGACCGCTGCGCCTGTTAATCGGTAAGCCGGGACTGGACGGCCACAGCAACGGCGCGGAGCAGATCGCGGTCAAGGGCCGCGATGTCGGTTTTGAGATCGTCTACGAAGGCATCCGCCTGACCCCGGAGCAGATTGCCAAAGCGGCGCTGGAAGAAGGCGTCCATCTGATCGGCTTGTCGGTGCTTTCCGGCAGCCATATCGAAATGGTCGATGATGTGTTCAACCAATTGGGCAAAGTGGGGTTGAAGGATGTGCCAGTGGTGATCGGCGGCATCATCCCGGAAAGTGACGCCAAGCTGCTGAAAGAGCGCGGAATTGCCGCTGTCTACACGCCAAAAGACATCGACATGAATGGCATCATGGTGGACATTCTTAACCTGATTCGTAAAGCCAACGAGTTGAAGCCGGTCGCGGTGGTATGAGTCTGGCCTTGCCCGAACCGGACGCGCTGGCCGTTGCGGTCAGCGGCCGCGACCGGCTGGCGCTGGCCCGCGCGCTGAATCTGCTGGACGACCGTCGCCCGGCCGCCCGTCAGTGCGCCGCCGCCTTTCTGGATGCGTTGCCTACCGACAAGCTGGATACCGGCGGCCATCTGATCGGCATTACCGGCCCACCGGGCGCGGGCAAATCCTCGCTTACCGCGTCGTTGATTCAGGTCTGGCGGCGGCGCGGCTTGAAAGTGGCGATTCTGGCGGTCGATCCGTCCAGCCCGATCACCGGCGGCGCACTGTTGGGCGACCGGCTGCGAATGCACGCCAGCGGGGCGGATCGTGAAGTATTCATCCGCTCGCTGGCCTGTCGCGGTGAGTTCGGCGGCCTGAGCGCCGAAGTCTGGCCGATGAGTCTGGCGATGCTGGCTGCGTTCGACATCGTGCTGGTGGAAACGGTCGGCGTCGGACAAAAGGAAATTGATGTTTCCAAGATGACCGACACCACCTGCTTTGTGGCGCAACCGGCCTCCGGCGACAGCATCCAGTTTCTGAAGGCGGGCATCATGGAAGTGCCGCATGTCATCGTGGTCAATAAGGAAGACATCGGCATGGCGGCGCGCAAGACGCTTTCGGAGTTGAAAAATACTTTGCGCCGCCAGATGGACCCCGAAGGCTGGCAGGTTCCGGCTTTATCCGCCAGCGCCGCGCTCGGCAGTGGTATCGAGAAGCTGGCCGATGCCCTAGACAGCCACCGCCAATGGCTGCTGGGACAGGGCCAATTCACCGCCCGCCGCCAGCGCTGTCAGGCGGAATGGCTGGTCAAGCATTTGCGCGAGGAATTCGGCCGCTATGGCATCGGTTTGCTCGGCGGCGAGGAGGCGCTGTTTACTGCCCTGGCCAATTCGCCGCGCCGCTCGCCGATTGCCGAATACGATGCCTTGCGCGGTCGGGTGATGGATGCCTTCCAGCGCTAAAAGTAATGATCTATCCCTGAAATACCCTAAAAACAACCCCCACAGAGAGGAATCAAGCAACATGGCCAAAGAACTATACAATCTGGGCGAACAACCCCCGTTAGGCGTGATTCCCCCGAAGATGCACGCCTGGCTGATCCGGGCGGAGCGTTTTGGCAAGCCGACCGAAGCGTTCCAGCAGGAAGTAGTCGATGTGCCCAGCATTGCCGATGACGAAGTGCTGGTGTACGTGATGGCGGCGGGCATCAACTACAACAACGTCTGGGCCGGTTTAGGCATCCCGGTCAACGTGATTGGCGCGCGCAACAAAGCGGGCGAGAAGGAAGACTTCCACATCGGCGGCAGCGATGCTTCCGGCATCGTCTACAAAATCGGCAAGGATGTAACCAACGTCAAGGTTGGCGACGAGGTGGTGATGCACTGCGGCCAATACAGCCGCAATTGTGAATGGGTCAAGAACGGCGGCGACCCGATGTATTCCCCCACCTTCCGAATCTGGGGCTACGAGACCAACTGGGGCAGCTTCGCCCAGTTTACCAAGGTTCAGGGCCAGCAGTGCATGCCCAAGCCCAAGCACATGACCTGGGAAGAAGCCGCCGCCTACACCCTGGTGGCTGCCACCGCCTGGCGGATGCTGCACGGCTGGGGAGCCAACGCCATCAAAAAAGGCGACGTGGCGCTGATCTGGGGCGGCGCGGGTGGCCTCGGCTCGATGGCGATCCAAATCGCCAAGGCCGCCGGCGCCACCTCCATCGCGATGGTCTCGGGCGAAGACAAATTCGACTACTGCATGAAATTGGGCGCGAAAGGCTGCATCAACCGTAACGAATTCAACCATTGGGGCATGTTGCCACACTGGAAAGACAACGTTGGTTATGCCACCTGGATGAAAGGCGTGCGCGCCTTCGGGGCTAAGATCTGGGAGGTGCTGGGTGAAAAGCGCGCCCCGAACATCGTGTTCGAGCACCCTGGCGAAACCACCATTCCCACCTCGATCTTCGTCTGCGACACCGGCGGCATGGTCGTGGTCTGCGCCGGCACCACCGGCTACAACGCCACGGTCGATCTACGCTACTTGTGGATGCGGCAAAAGCGGCTGCAAGGCTCCCACTTTGCCAACACCGAACAGTCGAATCAGATGAACGAGCTAGCCCTGCGCGGTTTGCTCGATCCGTGCCTGTCGCGCGCTTTTACCTATGCCGAAATTCCGCAAGCGCACCAGTTGATGCATGACAACAAGCACCCGCACGGCAACATGGCGGTGCTGGTCGGCGCAACCGACTTCGGGCAAGGGGCCAGCGGCAAGCCGCCGGTCAAGCTAGAGCATCCGAGTCTACCCAAGGGCGACGTGCACAACACCCCGCACCCGTACCCGATGTCCGAGCCGTTACCGGGCGTGGCCGAGGCTGAAGCGATCAAAATTGCCGACGACGGCACCCAGGTCAAAGACCTCATGCATCGCGGCATCATCTCCTGCGCGCCGGGCGATAGCGTCGGGCAGGTGGCCAAGATCATGGTCGATAACGAAATCCACGCGGTGGTGGTGATGGATGGCGGCAAGGCGGTCGGCGTGGTGTCGCAGACCGACATGGTGCTGGCGCGGCAAGGTCGCACTTCGGAACAGGCGCGGGCGATGAAGGCCGGCGACATCATGACCCCCGGTTGCGCCACCTGCGATGCCAACATCCTGTTGAGCGAGGCGGTCAGCCTGATGACCGGCCGACGGATGCACCGTCTGGTGGTCACCGAGAACGAGCAACCCACCGGCGTCATTTCCATGACCGACGTGGTGAGAAAAATTATCGGGGAATGAGGAGACGAAGCGAAACCCATTTTTCCAGCTGGCGCTCCTTCGCGAAGTAGCGCCTAGCACTTGTAGATGGGAACCACAGGGGCGCTACAGCCTGCGCCCCTTCTTTTTGTGCTCAAAGTAGACGCATACTCTGGTCGGCGATGCGCCAAGTCGCGGCGCAAAAAATAATCCAGGCTGACCGGTGTGCCGCGGCGAACAGCAGGCTTGGGTTACTACAGGCGGTCCGCGTTTCCGATGGGGTCTCGAATTTACGACGTTCGCGATCTCTATATCAGTATATCAGTGCGATTCCCCCGCCACGCAAGCGAAACAAAACCGTTCGCCGTGGTCCTCTGTTAGGAGAGCTTTTTGAGAAACTTTGCGACCCAGACCTGACGGAGTTCACCAATGCCAACCCCATCCGACAAACCACTGCGCGACCGCGTCAAACAGTTGGGCCAGTTGTTAGGCGACACCCTGCGTGATCGGGAAGGACGTCCCGCGCTCGATGCCGTTGAAACGCTTCGCAAGGGCTTCATCGAATTGCGCAGTCAATCCGAGCCTGCTCCAGACCTGCGCGAGCGGCTACTGCGCTTCATCGCCGCTCTCAATCCGGACATGCTCAACCATGTCGTTCGCGCTTTCAATGCTTACTTCAATCTCGCCAATATCGCCGAGGAAAATTTTCAGCACCAATCACGCCGCGAGCAAGTGCGGCGTGGCAAACCACTGTGGCGGGGTTCCTTTGACGAGACCTTGCGCGTGCTGCGCGCCGGTGGCATCGACGCGGGCCAGTTGCAGACCTTGCTCGATCAGCTTTGCTTCACACCGGTATTCACTGCTCATCCGACCGAAGCCAAGCGCCGGGTCCTGCTGGGTGCGCAGCGGCGGGTGTTCGTGACCAACGGTAAGCTAGACAATCCGGCGCTCAACCGCTACCAGCGCGCTGAGGTGGTCGAGGAGCTGCGTAGCCAAATTCAAATTCTGTGGAAAACCGACGAGGTCCGCGGTTTCAAGCCGCAAGTGCGCGACGAGATCAAGAACGGTCTGTACTACTTTCGCGAGTCTATTTTCCAGGCGTTGCCGACGCTCTACCGCAACTTGGAACGGGCGCTGAACGCCGTGTACGGCGACCAAGGCGGCAAGGGGGCGATCCGTATTCCTTGCTTACTGCGGTTCGGTTCATGGATCGGCGGCGATCGCGATGGCAACCCGTTCGTCACGCCGGCAACCACCGCTTTAGCGGTGCGCCTGCAAGCTCAGGAAATCCTGCGCGAATACTTGCGCCGAGTCGAGGAGCTGAACCGACACTTGACCTATTCCAGTTCGCTGGTGGAGCCGTCGCCAACGTTTTCCGCCAGTCTGGACGCGGACGTGCAGCAGATGAGTGCCCTGTTTGCCGACGCGCCCCGCCAGTACGCCCAGGAACCGTATCGACGCAAGCTGTTTCTGATATATCACCGCCTGCGGCACAACCACGATCAGGCACGGGCGCGGGCCGAAGGTCATCCCGAAGCGGGACCAGTACCGTTCTGGGGCTATCCATCCGAGCAGGCGTTTCTCGAAGATTTGTACCTGATCCGCGATTCTCTAATTGCGCACGGCGACCGCGCGGTGGCCGACGGCGAACTGACCGACCTGGTTCGGCTGGCGGAGACTTTCGGCTTTTATCTGGCCGCACTCGACGTGCGCCAGGAATCGGGTCGGCACACGGCGGCGGTCGCGGAAATTTTCGCCGTGGCGCCCAATCTGCCGGACTATGCCGCGCTGTCAGAGGGAGAACGGCTGGCCGTGCTCGGCGACCTGCTGGCCAAACCCGGTACGCCGTTGTTGTATTGCGATTCGCTCAGCCCCGCCACCCGCGAGACCTTGGAGGTGTTTCAGGTCATGGCCCGGATGCGACAAGAAATCAGTCCGCGCGCTTTCGACAACTACGTCATTTCCATGACCCACGAAGCCAGTCACGTTCTGGAAGTGCTGTTTCTGGGCAGCTTCGCCGGACTGGCTGGTCGCCGCGCCGACGGGAGCTGGCATTGCGAGCTTCGGGTCGCGCCGCTGTTCGAGACCATCGCCGACCTGAATCAGGTGGACGTCTTGCTGACCCGGCTGCTGGACCAGCCGAGCTACCGGGAATTGCTGGCGACGGCGGGCGGCGTGCAGGACGTGATGGTCGGCTACTCGGATTCTTGCAAGGATGGCGGCATCCTGGCCTCCAACTGGGGCCTGTACCAAGCCCAGCGGCGGGCGGTGGCGCTGGCGGCGGCGCGCGGTTTCGGCTGTCGGCTGTTCCACGGTCGCGGCGGCACGGTGGGGCGCGGCGGCGGTCCGACTCACGACGCCATTTTGTCCCAGCCAGCGGGCACGGTGCGGGGTCAGATCAAAATCACCGAGCAGGGTGAGGTGCTGTCGTTCAAGTATCAAAATTTGGAAACCGCCTTGTACGAGCTGACGCTGGGCATCACCGGCCTGATGAAAGCTAGCCGTCACCTGGTGCAAGCGGTCCCGGACGACCCGCCGGAAGCGGCAGCGGTCATGGCTGAGCTGGCGCGGCACGGCGAAGCCGTTTATCGTGAATTAACCGAGCGGACGCCGGGTTTCATGGATTACTTTTACGAGGCGACGCCGCTTGGCGAAATCGCGCTGCTTAATCTGGGTTCGCGACCTTCGCATCGCGCCCAGGGTGATCGCTCCAAATACTCGGTGCGAGCGATTCCCTGGATGTTCGGCTGGGGCCTGTCACGGCACACTCTACCCGGCTGGTACGGCATCGGCAGCGCGCTGGCCGCCTGGCGGGGTGACGATCCCGAACGACTGGCCGTCCTGCAAACGCTTTACCGGGGATGGCCTTTCTTCCGCGCCCTGCTCGACAACAGCCAGATGTCGCTGAGCAAGGCGGATGCGGGCATCGCCCGCGAATACGCCCGGCTGTGCGAGAGCGCCGACACCGGAACCAGCATTTACCAGCGGTTTCGAGACGAGTACGACCAAACTTGCCGCGAAATTCTGGCCGTAGCGCAAATCTCGATGCTGCTCGAAGAAAGCCCGACGTTGGCTAAATCCTTGGAGCGGCGCAATCCGTATCTGGATCCGCTCAACCATATTCAGGTCGCCCTGCTGCCGCGCTATCGCCAGGCGGCGCGCGAGCACGGCGCGGATTCGCCCGAGGCGGAAATCTGGCTACGACCGCTATTGCGTTCCATCAATGCGCTGGCGGCGGGGATGCGAAACACGGGTTGACGCGGCACCGGCGCTCCTCGCCCGGTCGTCGCGGTCGGCTTCGACCCGCTCCGGCTTGCCGAAAAACTGGCGCTGGGTGGCCTGAACGACCGCAACGATGGCGGGATGCAGCAGCCGGCGCTCGGTGGTAATGGCGTAGAGCTGTTCGGTTACCGATTCGATGCGCCCGACCGCCCGGACACCGTATTGCCGGCTCACGTAGTCGGCGATTGCGGTAGGCGTTACAAACAGCCCGGCACCGGCTTGGCCGAATGCCTTGAGCAAGGCGCTGTCCTCGAATTCGCCGACGATGCGCGGATACAGGTGGTGCGCCTCAAACCAGCGGATCAGGTCGGGGCGCAGGGCGACATCTTCCCCCGGGAGCAGAAACGGCGCCCGATCTAGCAACGCAGGAAAGGCACCGGTCAGGGATCGCGCCAGCTCCGGCGCGGCGAAAACCGTCAGATCGCTTTCCCCAAGGAAGTGGCTATAAGCCCGGACGTTGAGGTGCGTGGGCATGGGTCGGTCGGCAATCACCAGATCGAGCCGGTGCACCGCTATCTCGGCCAGCAACGACGTCAAGCGGCCCTCCCGGCAAATCAGCCGCACCGGTTCGGGGAGGCGCAGCGCCGGTTCCACCACCCGGTAGGCGACCGATTTCGGCACCGAATCGGCGATGCCGATCCGAAATGGCACGCTGGTTCGCGCCGTCTGGTCGAGGACGACTTCCAGCAGTTCGTCGCCGAGCGCGAAGATTTCGTCGGCGTAGCTGAAGATGCGTCGCCCGACCTCGGTAAGTTCCAGCCCGCGCCCGACCCGGCGAAACAGCGTGACGCCGAGCCGTTCCTCCAGCTCGCCCAGTTGGCCGCTGATGGATTGCGGCGTCAGGTGCAGGTGCTTGCTGGCCTCCGCGACGCTGCCCGATTTGGCGACCATCCAGAAGTACCGCAGGTGCTTGAAGTTAAGGCTAGTCACGGGATTGTCATCCATCGAAAAAATCGAATATTCATTCGATTTTATTCGAATTGTTGGATGCTTTACCAAGCTTTAGACTGGTTGTGTATCCAACGCTGAGAGGAGCGACTTCATGAACATCCACATTCAGGCTCGGGGATTGGCCCTGACCAGCGCTCTGCGCGAACATGTCAAACGGCGCCTGCAATTCGCGCTCGGCTGGGCTGATGGCCGCTTGCGCCAGATATCGGTCCGCCTGTCGGACGAGAACGGTCCGCGCGGCGGCGAGGACAAGCGCTGCCGAATCCAGATCACCTTTCCTGGCGCCCCGAGCGTGGTGATCGACGACACCGAAGCCGATCTGTACGTCGCTATCGACCGGGCCGCCGACCGGGCCGGTCGCTCGGTGACCCGCCGGCTGGAACGGCAACGCAACTGTCGCCAAAGTCTGTTATCGGCGGCGACACCACCCGATTCCCTGACCTTGTCTCTGTACTGAACCGACTGGAGGAGCTTGATGAAATACCTGCCGGAACTGTTTGCCGCCAACGTCCGCTGGGCTGAGGAAATGACGGTCGCCGACCCCCGGTTTTTCGCCGAGCTGGCGGCGATCCAAACGCCCGCCTATTTGTGGATCGGCTGCTCGGACAGCCGCGTGCCGGCTAACCAGATCACCGGCCTCAAGCCGGGCGAGGTATTCGTCCACCGCAACGTGGCCAATGTGGTGGTGCATACTGATCTCAACTGTCTGTCGGTGATGCAATACGCGATCGAGGTGCTTAAGGTTCAGCACATCATTGTCTGTGGTCACTACGGCTGCGGCGGGGTCAAGGCGGCCCTGGAAGGAGCATCTTTTGGGTTGATCGACAACTGGTTGCGCCACATCCAGGATGTGCGCGACCGGCACAAGGAACTCATCACTGCCTTGCCAAACACCAGTACCCGCTGGAAAGCCCTGTGCGAGTTGAACGTGATTGAACAAGTACGCAACGTCGCCCGCACCACGCTGGTAGGCGATGCCTGGAAGCGGAGACAACACTTAATGCTGCATGGCTGGATTTATGGGTTGGCGGACGGTCGTCTCCAAGACCTTAAAACGTCTCTTCAGGATAGCGCTGAAATGAACGATGTCATCGACCTAGCGGTAGCGGGCGTGTGGTCTCGCTATACGCTGAATTAGGGCTCATTCGTCTCAAAGGCGTTCAGTCCATCAACCTTTTGAAAACCTACCTACAACCAAGAGAACAAAAACATGGCCAAAGAACTATACAATCTGGGTGAACAACCCCCGTTAGGCGTGATTCCCCCGAAGATGCACGCCTGGCTGATCCGGGCGGAGCGTTTTGGCAAGCCGACCGAAGCGTTCCAGCAGGAAGTAGTCGATGTGCCCAGCATTGCCGATGACGAAGTGCTGGTGTACGTGATGGCGGCGGGCATCAACTACAACAACGTCTGGGCCGGTTTAGGCATCCCGGTCAACGTGATTGGCGCGCGCAACAAAGCGGGCGAGAAGGAAGACTTCCACATCGGCGGCAGCGATGCTTCCGGCATCGTCTACAAAATCGGCAAGGATGTAACCAACGTCAAGGTTGGCGACGAGGTGGTGATGCACTGCGGCCAATACAGCCGCAATTGTGAATGGGTCAAGAACGGCGGCGACCCGATGTATTCCCCCACCTTCCGAATCTGGGGCTACGAGACCAACTGGGGCAGCTTCGCCCAGTTTACCAAGGTTCAGGGCCAGCAGTGCATGCCCAAGCCCAAGCACATGACCTGGGAAGAAGCCGCCGCCTACACCCTGGTGGCTGCCACCGCCTGGCGGATGCTGCACGGCTGGGGAGCCAACGCCATCAAAAAAGGCGACGTGGCGCTGATCTGGGGCGGCGCGGGTGGCCTCGGCTCGATGGCGATCCAAATCGCCAAGGCCGCCGGCGCCACCTCCATCGCGATGGTCTCGGGCGAAGACAAATTCGACTACTGCATGAAATTGGGCGCGAAAGGCTGCATCAACCGTAACGAATTCAACCATTGGGGCATGTTGCCACACTGGAAAGACAACGTTGGTTATGCCACCTGGATGAAAGGCGTGCGCGCCTTCGGGGCTAAGATCTGGGAGGTGCTGGGTGAAAAGCGCGCCCCGAACATCGTGTTCGAGCACCCTGGCGAAACCACCATTCCCACCTCGATCTTCGTCTGCGACACCGGCGGCATGGTCGTGGTCTGCGCCGGCACCACCGGCTACAACGCCACGGTCGATCTACGCTACTTGTGGATGCGGCAAAAGCGGCTGCAAGGCTCCCACTTTGCCAACACCGAACAGTCGAATCAGATGAACGAGCTAGCCCTGCGCGGTTTGCTCGATCCGTGCCTGTCGCGCGCTTTTACCTATGCCGAAATTCCGCAAGCGCACCAGTTGATGCATGACAACAAGCACCCGCACGGCAACATGGCGGTGCTGGTCGGCGCAACCGACTTCGGGCAAGGGGCCAGCGGCAAGCCGCCGGTCAAGCTAGAGCATCCGAGTCTACCCAAGGGCGACGTGCACAACACCCCGCACCCGTACCCGATGTCCGAGCCGTTACCGGGCGTGGCCGAGGCTGAAGCGATCAAAATTGCCGACGACGGCACCCAGGTCAAAGACCTCATGCATCGCGGCATCATCTCCTGCGCGCCGGGCGATAGCGTCGGGCAGGTGGCCAAGATCATGGTCGATAACGAAATCCACGCGGTGGTGGTGATGGATGGCGGCAAGGCGGTCGGCGTGGTGTCGCAGACCGACATGGTGCTGGCGCGGCAAGGTCGCACTTCGGAACAGGCGCGGGCGATGAAGGCCGGCGACATCATGACCCCCGGTTGCGCCACCTGCGATGCCAACATCCTGTTGAGCGAGGCGGTCAGCCTGATGACCGGCCGGCGGATGCACCGTCTGGTGGTCACCGAGAACGAGCAACCCACCGGCGTCATTTCCATGACCGACGTGGTGAGAAAAATTATCGGGGAATGAGGAATGAGACCATAAGTTGCCGCTTCTGGCCCGCTTCCAAGATGAACGTGGGCTAGAGGCGGTGATTCCATTCAAGGGTGCTGTCGCGACGGCGCCCTGATTTTTTGTGCCCGCAAGAAAAAAGCCAGCCAAAGATTAGAGCGCAATATTTCCGAAATCAGCTACGATTTTAGGGGTTCGGCGCTGAATAATCTGGGATGAGTGCTCGGTTGTGAGGGAACCCCAGCCGGGGATTTGTACTCGATAAGGTGTGGTGGGCGATGCTGGGCTCGAACCAGCGACCCCTACCGTGTGAAGGTAGTGCTCTCCCACTGAGCTAATCGCCCGTCAAAACAGACGCGCAGTATAATGACCGATAGATGCCTTTGACAAGTCTCGTCTTAGTCCGCGCCTGTAGGAAATAGAGCATGAAGTCGTTAGAGATCAATTTGCCTAGACTGAAATTGCAGCTCTTAAAAGGAAAAATTCACAATTTAAAACTTAAAATCAACGTATGTTTATAGTAAATGACGAAATAAGATAATTTTTAGTCTAGTCGGTAGTGTAGTCACGGAGTGAAAACCTTGATTGACACGGTGATCTCTAAAGTTGTTACCCCAGTTGTGGGTGACGCATTGTTTCCTCATTACGATATTGGCCCTCGGAAGTCCGCGCCCCGCTTGGCATTGGTGGCGGATCTGCACGGCAATGAATTGAACGGTATGTTCGTTTTGTCGCGGCTGGCCGCATTTTTACAAAGTATCTCTTTGGATCAACGCCATGGCCTGCGATTGCGCCAACGCGTTGTGATCGTTCCGACGATCAATAGTGTCGCGTTACCCAATGTCGGTTGCTCGGAGCAGGAGGCTATCGCCGCGCGCCGTTTGTTGTGGGCCGCCGCCACCGAGGCATTGGTGGCCCTCACCAGAACCGCCTACTATCGGGTGGATATTCACCAGATTAGCCCTGATGTGGAGGAAATGCCTCAAGTCCGCTTATACGCTCCGAGCGACGACGAACGGGCTACCGCGTGCCTGTTCGGGTTGCCCGCCGTCATCGAACGACCGATGGAGCCCGGCACAGCCTCGGATCTCGCGCGGATCTGGCGGCAACAAGGGGGTGAGAATTTTTCGATTCATGCCGGGCAGTGGGGTAGCTTACAGACCGAACATTGCGAGACTTTATTTAAGGCTTTGGTGTCTTTTCTGGACCGTACTGGCATTGTCAGTGGCCTGAATTTAACCGATGAAGAAGATGAATTGCGCTATTTCGATCTAAGACAGGTTTCCGTCGTCCTGGCCAAACAATCTGGAATTTTCTCCCCCTGCGTGGGAGTCGGGCGCTGGGTGCGGGCAGGAGTTACGGAGCTGGGCCGGATTTATGACAGCTTTAATGGCAGTGAGCGGGTAGGGATGATCGCGCCGGTGTCAGGATTGCTGGTGAGCCTGCGCCGACAGCCCTTAACGTGTAAAGGCGAATTATTGGCGCGAGTGCTGGTTCCCGCCCAGCGAGCCAGTCGCGAATTGGCGGCGGCGGGACAACTTGGCCATCGAACTGGCCGTGGCCTATAACGCAGTCCGACAACGGTTGTTAGAGCGGGTGATCGCTGAAACCCGCGAAACGGGTCATTTAACGGGTTGCCATCAGCTCAGCGAGGCCGTGCTGCGCGCGTTGGCGACGGTGCCTCGCCACCTGTTCGTTCCAGCCGAACAGGTGGACTTGGCGTATGCCGACCGCCCCTTACCGATTGGGCGCGGTCAGACGATTTCTCAGCCGTTCATCGTGGGCTTGATGACGGAGCTGCTAGCGCCTGATGCCGAAGCGGTGGTGCTGGAGATCGGTACCGGCTCCGGCTATCAAACCGCCGTACTGGCTTGCTTGGCGCGGCGCGTTTATTCCATTGAACGCATTCCCGAACTCGCTGAGACTGCCTTACAACGATTGATACAGCTCGGCTATGGCAACATCGAAGTCCGCAATGATGATGGCGGGCAAGGTTGGGAAGCGCATGCGCCCTTCGATGGCATCATGGTGACGGCCGCCGCCGCCGAAGTGCCGCCCGCGTTAGTGCAACAATTAAAGCCCGGTGGGCGGTTAATCATTCCAGTCGGCGACCCGCATCAGTCACAAGATCTACGGGTCATTCGCAAGAACGAGCGAGGCGTCGTGGAAACTCGCAGCGTCCTGCCGGTGGTATTTGTGCCGCTAGTGCGTGATCGGGGATGAAGTCAACCGGTCGGAAGCGAAATGCCGGTCAGTTTTTTGAATAGCGTCACCGCATAAGAGTCGGTCATCCCCGACACGAAGTCAGTGATCGCCAGCACACGGCGGTATAAATCGGCGACGGGTTGCCGACCTGGCCCGGCGAACTGTTCTGGTATCAGGTGAACCAGCATCCGGCTTTTAGAGGAAGCCAACGCCCCATTGGTCGCGATATCGTTGACCGTGGTGAGGAATGCTTCCAGTAACCCGCCTAGCACTTCAAAACCGGCGGCTTCTACTTCCACGACCGGTTTCGACACATAAATTTGGTTCTCACCGCACGTCTTGAGGGCGTTCATGGCTTGGGCGGCGGGAATCATATCCAGGAGTTCATCGCCGAAGGCCCCGGCGAGAATTTTGTCCTCATTAGCCATAAAACAATGATGGACCTGTTCGATCATCGCGCCGATGGCGTTGGCTCGAAGGTACTCCACTTTTTCCTTGGGTCGGGTGATATGAGCCATTTTGCGCTGGGAATGATCAGGCTCGCCAGTTAACGGCAACAACAAGTCGCGAACCTCTTCGTAACGTAGCTGCTGCTGTCGAAACGCATCTTCCACATCAATGATGCGGTAACAAATATCGTCAGCCGCCTCGACCAGAAAAGCCAAAGGATGCCGGTTCCAGGCATCGGGTTGCGCCAGATCCAGTCCAAGTTGGTCTGCTACTTCCGCGAATAAAGCGCGATCATCTTGATAAAAGCCAAATTTTTGGAACGCGATAACAGGTGGGGGCTCAACCGCTAACCACGAGGCGCGCGGATATTTAGTGAAAGCCCCTAGCGTGGCGCAAGTCAGTTGCATTCCGCCCGCATTATCAGGGCTTTGTAGGCGGGTAATGATCCGAAAACCCTGCGCGTTACCTTCAAAGTGCAGAAAGTCTCGCCGCCGCGGTTCAGTCAATTGTTCTAGGATGGCTTTACCGGTGGCGGAGCGGCTAAACCAAAGCCGGATCGCATCTTCGCCCGCATGGCCGAAGGGTGGGTTGCCAATGTCATGGGCCAGACAGGCCGCCGCGACCACCGCCCCAAAATCCTGTGGATAAACGCCTTTCAGTTGATGGTGGCGAATCACACTGTCTCCGACCATCGTACCGAGCGAGCGCCCCACGCTGGACACTTCCAAACTGTGAGTCAGGCGGGTGCGTACATAATCACTTTGAGAGAGTGGAAAGACCTGGGTTTTATCCTGCAAGCGCCGAAAAGCGGATGAGAAGACGATGCGGTCAAAATCACGCTGAAAGTCAGTGCGCGCTTCGTTAGCGGGGTGCCGCCGGGAAAGGCCCAAGCGAACGCGGGAGAGCAGACGGTTCCAGTCCATGCGGTGGTTCAAAACGGGCTAATGGCCGCCATGTGTTAGAGATGCTGAAAAACTCCTCTCCCGCGGGCGGGAGAGGAGTCGGTCCAGTTCTTCAATGGGTCCGGTTCGCGCTGGGAGCCGTACCAGCATAGCGCTTAGGGGATGATATTACTGCAGGTGTTTACATTCGCCCATATGTAAGCCGTGCCATTCTTGGTCAAGTTACCGACGTGCCAATATCGGTTCAAGCCGCAATTGGCGATTGGGGCTGGATAAAAAATGCCAAATAAAGCAGCACCATTGTACATCTGGACCGATGCTTGTGAACCGGTCCATGAATTGTTGAAGGAAGGGTCGCCCGCCGTTTCGCTGGGTGGCCAGTTGTCAACAAAAACTCGATAGACGCCGTTAGCGGCAAGGTTACTGATCACGATGCCCTCTAACGGTTGGAGATCACTAAAAGAATCGCGGACCGAACGGACGTAGGGGGCGGCAAGCAGCGTGCCTGGGTTGTTGGATGGGTCAATATAGGTTCCAGACGGTAGCCTGATCGAAAGATCAAGATCCCAGCCGTTACAGCTCGCTATACAACCTGTGGTGTGCTTGATGGGTTGGCTGGTTTTCCAATCCAGGGTAATGGTAGCGTGGCCGGCCGGCCGGGCGCCGGGTAGAGCGTCGGTAAGCGGACCGCTAATTAAACCTGCCGAGATAGGGAAATTTTTTCGTAATGTGGCATTGACGTAGCCGGCACGAAAACCTCTAAGTTCTCTAAGCGTTCCAGCCGCGAGGCCCGTCATTTCATAGAAACCGCCACGGTCGGTTAAATCGGACTTTAGTAGCGCTCCACCCGCAAAAAGTTGGGCTGTGGAGGGGGCCGTGCTCGGAACAGGTGCCTTGCCAGTCGCTGGATCGAGCAACCGGCCTATCATGGTCGTTTCCGAGACGCCGGTGATGGCTCTGCGCACGTCCAACCGCCGGGTTGGCGCGGCGAAGCCACAATTGACCATTTTACCGTTGAAAATGAGTCGATTGACCAATTGATCCCGCGTCAAGCCAGGAATTTGGCCCCAGACCAGTGCGGCCCCGCCCGCCACCATGGCGCTGGCCATGGGTGTGCCGGAGCGATAGGCATAACCCATGTCGGGCAACGTTGATGGAATCTGCCAGCCGGGAGCGGCGATGTTATACCGAGTCGGTACGGTCGATGGGCTGAAGTTCGAAAAGTAGGCACGGCAATCGTGCTCTTCAGTGGCTGTTACCCGCAGCGCCGTATTTGGGTCGGCAGCCGGGTAAATATTGAGGGCAGTTGATGCGTTGTCATCGCCAGCCGCTGCAACCAACACTTTGCCAGCATTTTTAAGGGCGAGCACTTCGTTAGCGATTAACGGGCTTGCTATTCCCCAAAAACTTACATTGACCACTTTTACCGGAGGTGTCCCCGCGGGGGGGATCCAGGTCCGCGCGTATTTCAGGCCCTCCGCCACATCAAACACAGTACCGGCGCCCCCGGAATTCAGTACTTTAATCGCCAGGATCTTACAGTTTGGGCAGACACCCTCACCCAATACGGCATTGCCAGCTTTCGCCGCGATAATCCCGGCGATATGGGTGCCTCGACCGTTGTCATCAAAGGGAAGGTTATTGTTTGCGATGGTGTTTTTCCCTAAAAGCACCTTACCCGCAAGATCGGGATGGGTCCAGTCCACTCCGGTGTCAAGAACGGCGACGGTTGGCGGGGTGGCCGACAGAGCAGGCAGAACGGCGGTCTTACGGATGATGGTCAAATGGTATTCAAAACCAGTCGTTGGATCAGCGGAGACCGAATTGACCGTTACGTCATTAGCGTTTTTCAAGCGTTGTTTTGGTGAGCGAAAATTCGAAGACTGAGATTGTGGCGGTACTCGGATGACGCCATTTCTTTCAATAAACTGGACGTCCGCGCGCTTTGCGATCTCGCGGATGGCGGCCTGAGCCTGCTGTTCGGAACCGAAATTCAACAAGATCGCGCTATCCTGAATTTCTTTTGCCACCGTGCCGCCCAGCGCCTGCGCGGCGGTGGCCACGGCCTTGCTATCCGTTCCCGTCCGGTAACCTACAATGACTTGTCCTTCGAGAAAGTCTTTTCCCGCCATAAGGCCTGGTGCGAAGCCGTATCCCAGTTCGCCGGCCCAAGTCGCGCTTCCAAGAAGCCACAGGGGAGCTGCCGTGATCGTTAATCGTATTGATTTTGGCAAAGAGTTAAATTTTTTCATGTAACGCTCTTGGCAAATGAAAATTGGTTTACGGTGATGCTTGGGCGGCCTGTAGTTCCTGACGGATAGCTTCGGCCTTGGCGCGGACCTGTTCGTCGGGGTCATGCAAGGCTTCCGCCGCCGCCGCTTCCAAGGAAGGATGTGGACCGAGAGAAGCCAGTGCTTCGATCGCCGCAATTCGCACACTCGGATCGAGATCGTGCAGCTTATTTTTGATGGTATCCGCTCCACCCTCCATTTTCGATAGTTTTTCCAAAGCTGTTTGTCTGATGTCTATATGGTTGTCGCTCGCCGCTTCGGAGAGAAGCGCCATCGCATTTTGTTCGTCGAGCTCGGGCAACATCTCAAGAGCAGTTCTACGGATGTCGATGCTATCGCTACGCGCATCTTGCCGGATGATATCGACAACCCCTGGATCACCGCGTTGATGAAGCTCTCGCAAAGCAAGTTCTCGGAGCAAAGGTTCGCTGTCTCGGGTGGCCGAATACAGCGTTTCCTTCAGATCGGGTGCATTGGCTTTGATCAATTGTTCGAGTTGAGCCAGACGTTGTGAGGCCTCTGATTGAAGATTGATGGAGGGTTTTTGTATATCTTGTATTGCTGTTGGTTGTTTTGCGGGCGTTGTGGCATCCAGTATCAGGACAAGACCTGGAATGCTAGCGCCATCGGCCAATTGCTGATCGACAATGAGATAATTTTGCCCTCTAAGAATTCGTTGCAAGGCATCGCGTAAGGGCAGTTTGGTAAAGGCAAGTGTTACAGTCTCTTGGCTGGAAGGTAGATTCAGTATCTTCAGGTTGGTTATTGCGGTGATGTCATTAAGGATTTTGGCTAGGGGTGTCGCATGGGTAGTCATCGTCAATCTGGCGTGACTCCATTCGATTTTGTAATTTTCCGCTTCTAAACAGAAAAGCAAGGAAGGGAAGAGCAGGGCTAATGCTCCAAGCCATAATTGCTTAAATGGCATGGGTCAGTGCTTCCAATTTTTCTTGTAGTTCAAGCCATTCTTCTTCTAATGCGGCCAGCATATGATCTGTTTCAGCTTTGCGTAGTAGTTCTGCTTTAAGACCTATTCTGTTAGCTTCATCGTAACTGGTTGGATCAGCCAGTAGGGTATCCAGCCGCCGTTGTTCGTCATGCAGTTTATGCATTTGTTGTTCCAGCTTCTTGATTCTTTGTTCTAGGGGTTTGCGTTTGATGGCCAATTGCTGCCGTTGTTCCGCCTCCTGTCGTTTTTGTTCGCGGCGCTCGATGGCGTTGTTGCCAGCGCCACTGGGACGCGGCGTGGTTTCTCGAATGACCATCCGTTGCCGTTCATTCAGCCAGTCACGATAGTCATCCAAATCGCCGTCAAACGGCTTGATTCGACCTTCTGTGACTAATAAAAATTCATCGGTAACCGCGCGCAGAAGATGGCGGTCGTGCGAAACCACGATTAGCGCACCCTGATAGTCTTGCAAAGCCAGCGTTAGTGCATGGCGCATGTCCAGATCGAGATGATTGGTCGGTTCGTCCAGCAGCAGCAAATTCGGCTGCCGCCAGACGAGCAAGGCCAGCGCCAGTCGTGCCTTTTCACCACCAGAGAATGGAGCAATAGGTTCGAGCGCCCGATCTCCATTAAAACCAAAACCGCCGATAAAATCGCGCAATCGCTGATCGGCCGGCCGTTCGTCGAGCTGTTGCAGATGCCGTAAGGCGCTCCAGTCCGGCCGCAATTGTTCCAATTGATGTTGGGCGAAATAACCAATGGTTAAGCCTTGGCCAAGTTCAAGTCGTCCCGCTAGCGGCGTCAGCCAGCCAGCCAGGAGTTTGATCAGGGTGGATTTGCCAGCGCCGTTTGGCCCTAGCAACCCCAGCCGCGCCCCTGGACCAATCACCAGATTCACCCGCTCCAGCACCCGCTGCCCGCCGTATCCAACCACCCCATTTTCGACCGAGACCAATGGATTAGGCAGGCGCTCCGGTTCGGCAAAGCGGAATTCAAAAGGCGAATCCACATGGGCGGCGGCGATGCGCTCCATCCGTTCCAACGTCTTTATTCGACTCTGCGCCTGCCGGGCCTTGGTGGCCTTGGCGCGGAAACGAGCGATAAAGCATTCGAGATGAGCGATTTCGCGCTGCTGCTTGTCGTAAGCAGCCTGCTGCAAGGCCAGGCGGGCCGCGCGCTGCTCCTCGAAGGCGGCGTAGTTGCCGCTATAAAGAGTGATCCGGCATTGGTCGATATGGACGATATGATCGACCACGTTATCCAGGACATCACGGTCGTGCGAAATCAGCAGCAGCGTTCCTGGATAAGCCCGTAACCATTGCTCCAGCCACAGCACGGCGTCAAGATCGAGGTGGTTGGTGGGTTCATCAAGTAACAATAGATCGGAGCGGCACATCAGCGCCCGCGCCAAATTCAGCCGTACTCGCCAGCCGCCGGAAAATTCCGTTACGGGTCGCTGCGCTTGATCCGCCGCGAAACCCAGGCCATTCATCAATTTGCCAGCGCGAGCGCGAGCGCTGTAACCGTCGATGGCCTCGAAACGGGCATGGTATTCGGCTTGTCGAGTCCCGTCGTGGGCGGCTTCGGCCGCCTGTAAATCGCGTTCGATTTGGCGCAGTTCGGCATCGCCGTCCAGCACATAATCCAGCGCGGGAACCGGCAGAGCTGGCATTTCCTGTGCGACGTGGGCGATGACCCACTGCGGCGGCACAGCGAGATCGCCGGCGTCCTGATGCAATTCATCGAGCAGCAATGAAAAGAGACTGGATTTTCCAGAACCGTTGGCGCCGATCACCCCGACTTTCCAACCGGGATAAACGGTCACCGACACATTTTCAAACAGCGGCTTACTGCCGCGTTGCAGCGAGAGTTGGCGTAGAGTAAGCATAATGACCCATTTTATCAGCTTGACGGCAACCCTGAGATCGGAGGGACAGGGGTTGCTGGTTAAAATCCAACCGAGTGGACTATTAACGCTCGTTCTATTTGGAGCCCTGATGACCGATGAAGAATTGTTGCGCTATAGCCGACAAATTTTGTTGCCGGAGATCGATATTGATGGCCAAGAACGGTTGCGCCGGGCGCGAGCGTTGATTGTTGGGTTGGGCGGCTTAGGTTCGGCGGCAGCGATGTATCTGGCGGCCGCCGGAGTGGGACAATTGACGCTGGTGGATTTCGATACCGTCGATCTTTCTAATTTGCAACGACAGATTATCCACCGCACAGCCGATCGGGGTCGCCTGAAAGTAGCATCGGCGCGCGATACCTTGTTGGCGCTCAATCCGCTGATCCAAATTGCCGCAATTTCAAAACAGCTCAATGATGCGGAAATGCAAGAGCAGGTTGAGCAGGTCGACGTAGTAGTCGATGCGACTGACAATTTAGCAACCCGACTGACCATCAACGCCGCCTGTGTGCGCGCTCGGACGCCATTGGTATCTGGAGCAGCCATCCGTCTCGAAGGACAGGTATTGGTTTGGCGGCCTGGACGCGATGGCGCCTGCTACCAATGTCTATACCACAATGCGGCGATGACTTCGGAAACTTGCGCTCAGACGGGGGTTTTGGCTCCGATGGTTGGCATCATTGGTAGCATCCAAGCGCTTGAAGCGATCAAGCTATTGACCGGTTTGGGCGAAACGCTGGATGGACGGTTATTATTGGTGGATGCCGCGCGTATGGAATGGCAGATGATGAAAGTGCGACGGGATCCTTCTTGTGTGGTCTGTGGAGAAAGGATGAATAAAGATCAATCATCAAACCGAATACAAGGATGAACCTCTACCGGCAAGGGAGACTTGCCAGATAGTGCCTCAGATTGGATATTCATACGATTTAAAGCGTTAATGAAAATGGGCTTAGGAACCGCTTGTTTTCAAACCAAGACACCATCATGTTGCCTATGGAAAGCTTTTCAATTTGATTTTTATATTATTTTATAATCTTTTTTAGCATGACTCTGAATGACTCTTTGGAAAGTGTTTCAAAAATCAGATTAATTATTGCTCGATTTGTTTCATTTTGAAACGCCTAGCACGGGCTTGGTTAATTCGAACCGTTCGTGCCGCAAGGTTGTGTTTCAAAGATGCTTCGCTATCTCTGTTAAGAGATTGGTAGTTACTGAAATCACTGAAATTTAAAGAATAGTTTTCCCAACTCCATTATGATCAGATTTCGGCAAGATTATTGCCTTGGAAGCTGCTTGGAAAATCTAATTTTATCAGCTAGTTTTTGGCATTTTGTACTCAAGATTCGCCCATGAAGCGAAACAAGCGTTATCCAGGCAACCTAAGCGCTGAGGGTGGTGTTTCCTGAAGCACCCGCTGACGGTTTCGAGGGTTGGCGGGCCTGGGGAGGTGAGCATGGAGCCAGGTGGTGAATGCGAGCCTCTATCTGCTAAAGGCCCGCTGTCAGTGGCGGCGGCTGCCTCGCGCGGCGTTCCCAGCCTGGAGCGGCGGCTTGCTGCTTTACAGTGGGTCGCGGAACGGCGGAGTGGAAGCGTTGCAACCATACCCCGCATCCGCGGCTGTAACACAGGGGCAAGCGGCACACGCACCTGACTGCGGGTTACCTTGCGTATCACCTGGCCTGAAACAGGTGCTTCCAAACAGCTTCTTTGAGTTTGTTGTGATATTTCCACTAAGCTTTACGTCAACTGATCAAATCGCTTTATCTTCGAATCCAGGCCAACTCAGGTGGCCGATGGCTGCGGTTTTTTTCTTATTGCTTAACTATAGAATTCAACAGCTTAAATCCATAGCTCTGATTAAGCAACAGCGAGTTGCCAAAGTCGGAGCCGTCTCGTACAAGATGGTTTTACTTGATAAGCTTGATCTCACGCGGAGGTGTGTCACGACCTTTATCTTGTCAGCTACCAAAGTTATTGCTGACTTCTCCATCGGATGCGGATGGTGGCCGCGATGATTGAGCGAATTTTGCAATTCATTAGAAAAAATTTGCTGATTGCTTTAATTTCCGTAACCCTGACTTTAATTCTTACAAATCTTTCATTTTTTTCATTTCTTGAGCTAAAAGGGCTAGATTTATTATTTGCTCTTCGAGGTATTCTACCGCCACCCAATCAGATTGTTATTGTCAGTATCGATGAACCTTCGATGGCTGAAATAAAGCGCCTCTGGCCTTGGCCCCGTGGGCTGCATGCTAAATTAATACACCAGCTGAATAAGGCTGGCGCAAAAGTGATTGGTTTTGATATTTTGTTTGCGGAACCTTCAGAGACAAAAGAAGATGCTGCGTTAGAGCAGGCCATTCAGGATGCTGGGAATGTTGTTCTAGTGAGCGCGCTGGCTGTGGTCAATGATCCCTTGTTTCGCCTTACCACCCGGATTGATCCGCTGGCTACCCTTGCCAAGGTGGCTACTGGAGTGGGTAGTCCGATCATCACGATGGATGGTGATGGTGTAGTTCGGCGTTCTCGCCTGTTATATCCCGGCATGTCTTCTTTTGGTTTAGAGGTTGTCGGAAAATACCTTTCAGGGCCAGAACGGAAAGCGCTTAGTAAATTTGATTTCACAAAAGAGTTATTAATCAATCATGTTGGTCCATCTCGGACGATAACCACTGTTTCCTATTATCAGGCAATAGACTATGAGCGATTATTACCGCCAGGTATTTTTAAAGATAAAATTGTTTTAGTCGGGCGCTCATTAGAAACAATTCCAGAACCGCAACATTTATCGGGTGATACCTTCCTTACTCCATTTTCTTGGGTATCTGGCGGTGCGGTAGCCGGAGTAGAAATTCAAGCTACTCTGATCAATAGTCTATTGCAACAAAAATTTGTATCTGAGTTGAGTCAGCCTGCTCGAATTGCTTTGGTGATTACTTTAGTGGTGATAACTAGTTTTCTTTTAGTAAAACTCAAACCAATATTTGCCATGCTTACTGTAGGTGTGATCGCTGGGTTATTTATTTTAGTCGCGCATTTTCTATTTATTAAAGAATTGCTATGGTTGCCAATTGTTTCGGGCATTATCGGGCTTGTTTTGGTTTATGGGACTTATCTACTATCTCGTGCTCTAATGGTTGAGCAAGAACGTCGGCGGGTGTTGGAGGAAGCCAATCGCAACTTAGAAACTAAGATTAAAGCAAGAACTCAGGAACTTTCTGACGCGCATCAAGAACTTAATAAACGTCATCAAGAGCTTGAAAAAACCTACACCAATCTGGCTCATGCCAAGGAGCAACTCATTCATTCTGAAAAGATGGCTTCCCTAGGTTTATTGGTTGCTGGAATAGCCCATGAGTTGAATAATCCAATCAGCTTTGTACATAATAATTTAGAATTTATTGAAGAATATACTGAGCGTCTTATAAAAATTATTTACGCCTACTCGTTAAATGATAAAGCTGTTGATAGCCGTCGTCTTGGTGATCATCAAAAAGATATTGCAAAATTTGAAACCCTTGGAAATAAATTACAGGAGTTGATTGCTAGTTGTAAGACTGGAGCAGAGAGAGTAAAGCAGATTGTATTGGATTTACGAGTATTTTCTCGAACTGATGATGTTGGCTTGGTAATGACGAATTTACAAAATGGTATTGAATCAACTCTCAATTTATTGTCACGAGAATATAAAGATCGAGTTGTCATTAATCGAAATTATGGCTATCTTCCAGAAATTGAGTGTTACCCTGGACAAATCAATCAAGTTTTCATGAATTTGTTGCAAAATGCAGCGCAGGCTATTCCAGATAAAGGTGAAGTATGGATTAGCGCCGAGACTTTAGGAGATTGGGTAAAAATATCGATTAGAGATAATGGTGTTGGAATTTCAAGCCAAGATCTGGATAAAATTTTCGATCCATTTTATACCACCAAGCCACCAGGGCAGGGAACCGGTTTGGGGCTTAGTATTACTTATGGGATTGTTCAGAAGCATGGTGGCAAAATTTCGGCAAAGAGTAAATTAAATGAAGGAACAGAGTTTACTGTTGAATTACCCATCCGCATCAACAGGAAAAATATATCATGAAGCGCCATAATCTCCTCTTGGTAGATGATGAGAAAGATATTCTGAAGACGCTTACTCTTACTTTTGAGGAAGATTACGAGGTTTTTACGGCTCGAAGTGGCTTGGAAGCGTTAGATATTTTGGAAAAAAATAGTATTGCGCTGATTATCTCTGATCAACGAATGCCAGAAATGACTGGTGTTGAGCTTTTGCAAAAATCAATTACTGTCAGCCCCTATACAGTTCGTATCATTTTAACAGGTTACACCGATACCTCCGCTTTAATTCAAGCGATTAACAAAGGCCATATTTATCAATATATCACCAAACCTTGGGATCGACAGGAACTGAGGATCATTGTGCGGCGAGCGTTGGAAAGCTATGAATTGGGCATTGAAAACCAGCGATTAGTTAAAGAGCTGCAAGTAGCCAATGATAGATTGTTAGACGAAAATAAACTGATTAGAAAAGAACTTGATAAAGATTTAGAAACGAATAAGATCGTCGGGCAGAGTCCTGCCATGCAGCGGGTTCTTGAACGCGTGGCCAAGATCATCGATACTTCAGCCGCCGTATTATTGACGGGTGAGACGGGTACGGGTAAAACCTTACTGGCTCGGCATATTCATTACAATGGGCCACGTAGGGATAAATTATTTGTAGAGCAAAATTGTGGCGCCTTGCCAGAAACCTTATTGGAAAGCGAACTTTTTGGCTATAAACGCGGCGCATTCACTGGTGCTGTCAAGGATCAGAAAGGTCTTTTTGAAGCTGCCGATGGGGGAACGGTTTTTCTTGATGAAATCAGTGAAATGAGTTCTTTGCTACAAGTGAAGCTCCTGCAAATTCTTCAAGAAGGGAAATTTCGTCGGCTTGGCGACACCGTATATCGACAAGTCGATGTAAGAATTATCTCCGCCACTAACAAAAACCTGGACGTTGAGATTCAGAGTAATCGGTTTCGATCCGATCTCTATTATCGGGTCAATGTATTCCCCATTTATATTCCCCCTTTGCGCGAGCGGTTGGAAGATATCCCTTTACTGATAGAACGTTGCCTTGATAAATTTTGTAAAAAATTACTTCGCCCAGCGACTCGACTCAGCCAGGAAGTAATTAATGAGCTGTGTCGTTATAACTTTCCTGGCAATGTACGAGAGTTAGAAAATCTGATTGAGCGTGCGGTATTATTAAATTCCAACGCTCAAATAGAAATCGGTGACTGGCTTCCCCAACCTACCTTCAATCCGGTGGTCGGTACGCGGATGGAGCAAATCGAACGCGCCGAGATTATCCGTCTGTTCGAGTTTCATAACGGCAAACATAGTCTGGTCGCTAGGGATATGGGGATGAGCCGTACCACCTTATGGCGGCGCCTGAAGTATTACGGTATTCAAAGTGGTGAAGAGCCAGGCGTTTCTGAGTGAGAGGTCGGCCAAATTGAAATTTTTAGTGCTTTCGTCTTATAAAATCGATGTTGTTTAGGAGCGATAGGCATGACGTTTTCCATTGTCGCTTTCGATCCGAGCAATGGTGATTTGGGTGTTGCCGTACAATCCAAATTTCCAAACGTGGGGGTTTCTATTCCATTCGCCAAGGCGGGCATCGGCGCGGTAGCGACGCAATCCTATTGCAACACCAGCTATGGGCCACGCGGTTTGGCTTTGCTGGAGCAGGGCGCTTCACCGGAGCAGGCGCTCGATATTTTGACCGGCGACGACAAACAGCGAGATTACCGGCAAGTTGGTCTGATCGACGCCAAAGGGCGCGTGGCTAGCTTCACCGGCGCGGCTTGCTTTGACTGGGCGGGTAGTTTGCAGGGGGTTTATTGTTGCGCGCAAGGAAATACCGTGGCGGGGCCGCAAGTAGCGGAGGGTATGGTGCGCGTGTTCGAACAGACCCAGGGAATGTTAGCCGAGCGGTTGCTTGCCGCTTTGCAAGCGGGCCAAGCCAATGGCGGCGACCGACGCGGCCAGCAATCCGCAGCGCTCCTGGTGGTGCGAGCCGGCGGCGGATATGGGGGTTTCGACGACCGTTATGCGGCAATCTCGGTCTACGATCATCCGACGCCCATCGCGGAGCTGGAACGTTTGTACGCTATCCATCGGCTCACCTATTTCCGCAGCGATCCCAGTCAGCTTACGCCGATTGACGCTACGCTCGCCACCGAACTCCAGCACATGCTACACGCTCGCGGTTTTTATCAAGGCGCGGTAACCGGAATCACTGACCCGCTCACCCTCAAGGCGCTGCGTGATTTCATGGGCTGGGAAAATTATGACGAACGCATCCGTGACGACCATTTGATCGATCTGGAAGTGCTGGCGGACATGCGCCAAAAGCACGCGCTTTGGCTAAAAGGACAGCAAAGCCGTTAGACGCGACAATTGACAGGCGCTCGGATCGACTCTTGAGCGTTGCTTAGCTGGGCTTGAAAGGCTTAATTCTCCATTAGGGGTTATTCGTCCAGGTCATCTCAACATCCTTTACCAAGGCATCAACCACATTCATGTCGATGTTGCGGCGCTGCTGGATGTTTTTACCCTCAACTAAATAAACTGTATGTTCGGCGATATTTTTGCAGTGATCGCCGATGCGTTCCAGTGCCTTGATGATGAAAACCACATTAATGGCATGACCGATGGTGCGTGGGTCTTCCATCATGTAGGTAATTAGTCGCCGTAACGCGCCTTGGAATTCCTGATCCAGCTCGGTGTCGCTATGAATGATACTTAGCGCCTTGGGTACATCCAGCCGAGCCAGCGCATCAAGACAGTCGTGCAACATAGTGGCCGCGGTTTGGGCCATTGGCTTGACATCCCGCAACAGTTTGGCGCTGGGTGGACTGCTGACGCCATCATAGATGTGCAAGGTCATCCGCGCGATTTTTTTGGCGCCGTCGCCAATCCGTTCCAGATCAGTCACAATGCTGGCCAGCGACATAATCAGCCGCAGATCGCTGCCCAGCGGCTGGCGCAAGGCGATAATGCTGATGCACTCTTCGTCGGCTTTGAGTTGCAGGCCGTTGATAATCCGGTCGCGCGCAATGGTCTCGCGGGTGGCGGCTAGGTCTTCCTCATCAAGGGCCGCGATCGCTCGCTTGAGTTGATCCTCCGCCAGGCCGCCCATTTCCATCACCATATTGCGGAGATTGGCAAGTTGAACGTCGAATTGTTTGACGGTATGAGCCTCTGGGCTGATGGGCATCGTCTGGTACTCCAGGCTGGGTAGGCTTTGAGGTTCGAGATCAGCCGAAACGGCCCGTGATGTAATCTTCCGTCAGCTTGTGGCGGGGATTGGTGAAAATCTGGTCGGTATCGCCGATCTCGATCAAGTCCCCCAAATGAAAGTAGGCCGTCCGCTGGGAAACGCGAGCGGCTTGCTGCATCGAATGGGTTACGATGACGATGGTGTAGTTTTCCCGCAGCTCGTCGATCAGTTCTTCAATTTTGGCCGTGGCAATCGGGTCCAGGGCCGAGCAAGGCTCGTCCATCAAGATTACTTCCGGGTTAACCGCGATGGCGCGGGCGATACACAGCCGCTGCTGCTGGCCGCCGGACAGGCTGGTGCCGGGTTCCAACATCCGCTTCTCGACTTCCTTGATCAGGCCGGCCCGTTCCAGGCTCTCGCGCACCAGGTCGTCGAGCTCGGCTTTGGTGTTGACCATGCCGTGAATGCGCGGCCCGTAAGCCACGTTTTCGTAAATGGATTTAGGAAAGGGGTTCGGTTTCTGAAACACCATCCCGACCCGTGCTCGTAATTGGACCACATCGATTTCCTTGGCGTAGATATCGTCGTTATCCAATTTGATCTGGCCGGTGACGCGGGCGGACGGGATGGTATCGTTCATCCGGTTCAGACAGCGTAGAAAAGTGGATTTGCCGCAGCCGGATGGCCCGATAAAGGCGATCACTTCATTGGCGCCAATGTCGAGGCTGACATTTTTGATGGCCTGTTTCTGGCCGTAATAGACATCGACTTCGCGGCAGAGCATTTTCGGATTATCGACGGTAATTTTGCCGACGGTTTGGCGGTTGTTGTAGTCCGTGACTTCGATGGTGGATTTTTGGCGCGGCTCCGCGGCGCTCCGTAAGGGCTGGCCGAGAACGGATTCAGTTTCGATAGCGGTGGTGCTCATGGCAACAGATCCTTATACAGAAAGAGGACTCTAACGGACGGCAGTTACCAGCGCCGCTCGAAGCGTTTGCGCAGGATGATCGCCAGTCCGTTCATCAGAATCATAAACGCCAGCAGCACCATAATGGCCGCCGAAGTTCGCTCGACAAACGCGCGCTCCGGCAAATCAGACCACAGATAAATTTGTACTGGCAACACCGTGGCGGGGTCGAGAAAATTTTTGGGTACGTCCACGATGAAAGCGACCATCCCGATCATCAGCAACGGGGCCGACTCGCCCAAGGCGCGGGCCATGCCGATGATGGAACCCGTCAACATGCCAGGCATGGCCAACGGCAGGACGTGATGCCCCACCATTTGTAATTTGGACGCGCCCATCCCCAATGCCGCCTCGCGGATCGAGGGAGGTACCGACGTTAAGGCGGCGCGGCCAGCGATAATAATCACTGGTAGGGTCATCAGGCTCAGCACGAGTCCGCCGACCAGCGGCGCGGAGCGGGGTAGGCCGAAAAAGTTGATGAACACCGCCAAGCCCAGCAAACCAAACACGATGGAGGGCACTGCCGCCAGATTATTGATGTTGACTTCGATAATGTCGGTCCAGCGATTCTTGGGGGCGAATTCTTCCAGATAGACCGCCGTCGCCACGCCGATGGGAAAGGACAGTAAAAAAGTGACCAGCAGCGTGAAGAATGAACCCATCAGCGCGCCCCGGATGCCGGCCTGTTCCGGTTCCCGTGAGTCGCCATTACCAAACAACACGGTATTGAATTGCTTCTCGATCTTGCCCGCGCCTTGCAATTGGTCAAGCCATTCGATTTGATTGTTCTTGATCGGCCGCTCCGCTTCGTCCAGCGCGCGGTCGATATTGCCCTTGATAAAGGTATCCACTGGGGCGGCGGCGAGAAGCCAAATCGCCTGGTTAGAACCGATCAGGTCGGGGTTTTGCTGGACTTGCCTTTGCAATTCGTAGGCGGCGTCAGTGCTAGTGAGGCCGTATAAAGCCCGCAGCTCCAGCCGTCCTTCGATGTTTGGAAATAACTGCCGCAAGCCGGAACGCACCAGCGCGTTATAATCGGCGCTCGCTAGCGCTTGGGGATCGCGAGTGCCTTGCGGGTCGAGCGTGGCGGCGTCGAAGGCGATTGGCACTTGGATATACGTTTGCCAGAACGCGGGCAAGCCCTTGGCGATGATGCTCCCGAACATCAACACCACGAAGATCAAACCCAGACTGATGGCGGTCAAGCCATACCAGCGGAAGCGTTGTTCGGCCGCATGGCGGCGCGCGAGGCCAGCGTTGACGATGACTTTGATGTCACGGTTACGCAGCGGCATGTCGGAGTAGGGCTTTGGCTTATTCATACTGTTCCCGATACTTGCGCACCACATGCAAGGCGATGATGTTGAGGAGCAGCGTGACCACGAACAGCATCAGCCCCAGCGCGAAGGCCGCCAGGGTCTTGGGGCTATCGAATTCCTGATCGCCGGTCAACAGGGTGACGATCTGCACCGTAACGGTAGTGACCGCTTCCAGCGGGTTGGCGGTTAAATTGGCCGATAGACCGGCGGCCATTACCACGATCATGGTTTCGCCGATGGCGCGCGAGACCGCCAACAGAATACTGCCGACGATGCCGGGCAAGGCGGCCGGCAGTAGCACGCGCTTGATGGTTTCCGATTTGGTGGCCCCCAGCGCGTAAGAGCCATCGCGCATCGATTGCGGCACCGCGTTGATCACATCGTCCGACAAGGATGACACGAAAGGGATAATCATAATGCCCATCACCAGGCCGGCGGCCAGCGCGCTTTCAGAAGCGACATGCAGTCCGAGGGCCGCGCCTATCTCGCGAATCAGCGGAGCCACGGTCAGAGCGGCAAAGAAGCCATAGACCACGGTCGGAATGCCAGCCAGAATTTCCAACGCAGGTTTAGCGAAAGCGCGAAATTTCGGGGTGGCATACTCAGACAGGTACAACGCCGACATCAAACCGATGGGAACGGCGACCAGCATGGCGATACCGGAAATCAACAACGTGCCGGCGAACAAAGGCACCGCGCCAAACGCCCCGGATGAACCGACCTGATCGGCGCGCAGAGCGGTTTGCGGACTCCATTGTAAACCGAACAGAAATTCGGTGATCGGGACTTGGTTAAAGAATCGGAGCGACTCAAAGGCCACCGATAAAATGATGCCGATGGTGGTGAAAATCGCGACCGTTGAACTGGCGATGAGAAACACGTTGACCGCGGTTTCAACCCGATTGCGGGCGCGCAGTGTGGGCGAAATCCGGCGCCAAGCATAAGCAATGCCGCCAACGGCGAAGCTGAGCACGGCAATCCAAAGCGCTGTATTGCCGATGGCGCGCAGATTTTGATAGCGGTTGACCGCTTCCACCATAACCGGATCGGGCGCGCTGGAGACAAAGCTGCCGCTGACCTGGTTCTTAAGATCGTTGACCAGGAGATTCAACCGCTCCGGTGATAGGTCGCGCAGTTCCGGCGGCAGGCCAGCCACGACCAAATCAATGAGAAAATTCGGTTGGAGGGTAATCCAGACCCCGAATACGATCAGCGCCGGTAGCCCGCACCAGAGCGCGGTGTAAGAACCGTAAAAACTCGGCAGCGAGTGCAGGTTGCGGATTTGGCCGCCCGCGACGGCTAGCGCCCGCTTGCGGCCTAAATAGTAGGCGCTAACGCTCAGTAGGATCAGCGTTAACAGGAGGAATGACTGCATGGGATCTCCGCCAGAACACCACAAAGCCGCGCGCGGCTGAAAGACGCTTTCAGCCCGCGGGCGACCGTGGAGGAGCGTGTGTTACGGGGCCAGCGTTTTGAGGCCGTTGGCGTCGGTCGCGACCTGTTTGCGCTTGGCGGTCGGCAGTGGGATCAAGCCTTTCCGGTTGAGATAGCCGTCATCCCCCACCGCTTTTTCACTGGTGAACTCGGCGATAAATTCCTTGATGCCGGGAATCACGCCGATGTGGGCTTTTTTGACGTAGACGAATAGTGGCCGCGATACTGGATATTTGCCGTCAGCGATGCTCTCGAAGGTGGGGGCGACGCCATTGATGGTTTCGCCCTGAATCTTATCCAAATTCTCTTCCAGGAAGCTGTAGCCGAAGATACCCAAGGCGTTGGGATTGGCGACTAGCTTGTTGACGATCAGATTATCGTTCTCGCCGGCTTCGATGAAGGCGCCATCTTCCCGGATGGTTTGGCAAACAGTCTTGGCCTTTTTCTCATCAGCTTTTTCCAGTTCCTTGATGGCCGCGAATTCCTTGCAGCCATGATCCATGACCAATTCAACGAAGGCGTCGCGCGTGCCGGAGGTGGGCGGCGGCCCCAACACCTCGATCTTGTTAGCCGGCAGCGCGGGATTGACATCTTGCCAGGTTTTGGCGGTGTTGGTCGCCAGCTTGCCGGTAGAATCTGGAACCTCCTTCGCCAAGGCCAGCCACAGATCCTTGATGGTTAGCGTGATCGGTTTGTTCTTTTTAGCCGAGGCGACCACAATCCCATCGAAGCCGATGTTAATTTCCACGATGTCGGTCACGCCGTTCTTGGCGCAGGTTTCAATTTCAGATTTTTTGATCGCGCGCGAGGCGTTGCTGATATCGGGATGCTGGACGCCGATTCCCCCACAAAAGAGTTTAAAGCCGCCGCCAGTACCCGTGGATTCGACTTTCGGCGTTTTAAAGTTGGCGTTGGATTTGCCGAATTGTTCGGCCACCGCCGTCGTGAATGGATAGACGGTGGATGAACCGACGATACTGATATAGTCGCGGGCGGACTGAGCCTGAGCGATGCCGGCCAGAACGAAAGCGGCCGTCATGGCGAGCGCGAGTTTATGCTTGATCACAAAAAAACCTCCAGCAGATGCCGTTTGTTGCCCATTGGAATAAGTTGCTGATATCCGCCGGGTTTTGTGGGCCGGCCAGAATCATGGGCTGACAATACAACCGTATGACGGCTTTTATATTACATTTATATGTCAGTTTTATTGCACTGCGGAAGCGGTGAGGTGAATTTTAAACTTTTAAAAAGGTGTTGGGGCTATGAGCATGAAAACCGCGAGCGACGATGAACAGTAAATCCATTCTGATCACGGGTTGTTCCTCGGGGATTGGGGCCTGTGTGGCGCTTGGGTTGAAGGCGCGGGGCTGGCGGGTATTTGCCACGGCGCGGCGCTCGGCTGACGTAACGCGGTTGCGGGCCGAAGGCTTCGAAAGTGTATGGCTTGACCTGCGAAATTCACGCTCGATTCAAGCGGCGGTGACGGAAATCCTCGCTCAAACCGACGGCCGCCTGGACGCTTTATTGAACAACGGCGCTTACGGCCAACCCGGGGCGGTGGAAGATTTAAGCCGGGAAGCCTTACGAGAGCAGTTTGAAACCAATCTGTTTGGAACGCAGGAATTGACCAATCTGATCATTCCGAGCATGCGCCGGCAGGGCGGAGGGCGGATCCTCTACATCAGTTCGGTGCTGGGGTTAGTGGCCTTTCCCTATCGTGGGGCTTATGTGGCCAGCAAGTTCGCCTTGGAAGGGCTGGCCGACACGCTGCGTTTGGAACTGGCGGACACGGGCATCCAGGTTTGTTTGATTGAACCGGGGCCGATTCTCAGCCGGTTTCGCGACAATGCGTATCTCGCCTATCAGCGCCATATCCAAGCTGAAACCAGTCCTCATCGGGACAGCTACGCGGCGATGACAGCGCGGCTGACCAAGCAAGGACCGGCGGCGCCGTTCACCCTGCCGCCGGAGGCGGTGTTGAAGTGCGTAATCCCTGCCTTGGAGAGCAACCGACCACGCGCCCGTTATCCGGTCACTGTGCCGACGCATTTGTTTGCGGTGCTGCGCCGGTTGTTGCCGGCGCGGTGGCTGGATGCGATCTTGCGGCGGGCCGGAGGCGAAGGGCGGCGGTAGGTTTGTTCTGGTTTTCGATTGTTGCGGAAAAGTGTTGTCGAATAGCAGCGGTTTGTTATTTTCTTTCCCAAAGAACTGCTCTTTTTAGGCTTTTACTGGGAATATATTTGGTTCCAATCACTTGAGTATTTTCGTTAATAACAATTTTATTTGAATCATTTCTCAATACTCCCAAGTCAATTATTTCACCATTTTCCCAGAAAAAAGCATAGTTTTTATCTGAGCCTTCACGAAGTTCTTTGTGGCCTACGATTTGGCCAGAATTATTGATAGCGGTAGCGATAATACGTTTTGAATCCAGTGTTCCCAAGTCAATCATGGCACCGTTTTCCCAAAGAAAAGCACGATATTCTCCGGCTGTTGTTTGACTATTTCCTATAATTTGTCCATGATCGTTAATGGCAACGGCACAGCTCTCATTTCCACCCAAAGTTCCGAGGTCGGTCATTACTCCATTTTCCCAGAGAAAGGCATGTAGTATTATAAGGCTATCATCGCCATTAGATTTTTCTAGCATGGAACAACCCACGACTTGCCCAAACTTATTAATGTCCATAGCAGAGCTTCCAGACCCAGGCTTGTTATCCAAAGTTCCGAGATCGGTCATGATTCCGTTTTCCCAAAGAACGGCATGATTTTGATTTGAGTCAACTATACTGTTTCCTATAACTTGCCCGCGTTCGTTGATATCTACAGCGATACTCGCTCTATCTAAAGTACCGAGGTCGGTCATTGCTCCATTTTCCCAGAGAAAAGCGTGTGGTTCATTGTTACTATCGCTAATAAACTGGCTATAGCCGACGATCTGTCCGCGTTCGTTAATTTTAGAGGCAACAGTGTAACCTCCACTCAATGCCCCCAGATCGGTCATCACACCTTTATGCCAAAGAATAGAGCGATTAACAAAGGATTGCTGTAGTGGATGATAGCGCTTATTTTCATTATTATCAGAATCGAGCAAACAAGAGCCGATGATTTGGTCCTGATCATTAATGTCCATGGGTTGACAAGTAAATCCATTTAAATTCCCAAGGCCAATGATAGTTCCATTTTCCCAGAGAAAAGGGCGTTTAGCACCTGAGGGGAATTGGCTAATTCCTACAATTAGACCTTGATTATTAATATCGATTGCTTCAGTAAATCGAAACCCATCTTTATTAGATCCAATGCTTGTCATTGAGAATTTTTTTTCTGCTCGAAATTCTTCGGATGCCTGAAGCGGTAGCGCTACTACCAAGGTTACAACCGCCAGCCGCCAGCCGCCAGCCGCCAGCCGCCAGCCGCCAGCCGCCAGCCGCCAGCCTGTCCAAGTCTTTTGGATTCGCTTCATCGCTTGATTTCTCCTGTGATAGTCTTTCGAATGCGTAATAAGGAATTAATCCTCCCATCGTCGGTCATTTGTACTTGAGAAACGCGCTAGGCTTCCTGCTCGTTCGTGCTTGTCGGTTGCTGCGCCAAAGCCTGCACCACCGGGCGCAGTTCCAACCACCATTGTTCCAGAGGTCGCCGATAGGTCCAGTCCACCATATCCGCCATCTGCTTAAGCGGAAAAATGGTGACCCTGCCCTCAAACAGGCCGATGAATGCGCTTTCCGTCGATTTTCGCTCCAATTCCTGGCTTAGGTAATCAATACAGCGCGCGGCCAGTCGGGTCGCCAGGATGCGGTCGAAGGGGGACGGGTTGCCGCCCTGCTGGATATGTCCCAGCACGGCTTGGCGCACATCAAAGCAACCATGACTTTCTTCTTCGAACAGGCGAGTCAGAAAATCGACGGTGTAACGAGGGTTGGCGCGCTCGCTGCGAATAGCCAGATAGAGCCGACGCCGCCCGCCGCGAAAGCTTTCGACCATGCTTTCCACGTCCGCTTGCAGATCGTTGAGAGTGATCCCTTCCTCGTGCAGGTACACGCGCTCGGCGCCGCCCGCCAAACCGCCCATCAGCGCCAGATAGCCACAAAAACGGCCCATGGTTTCCACCACGAAGCAGCGCCGCGCCGCCGTGGCCGACTGTTTAATCCGGTCGAGCGCCTCGACGATCACATTGAGCGCTGTGTCCGCGCCGATGCTTAATTCCGAGCCGGGCAGATTGTTATCGATGCTGGCCGGCAAACAGATCATGGGAATTTTGAAAGCGGGATACCGTTCTCGCTCGCGGTACAATTCGTAAACCGCCTTGTAAGCCGCCCAGCCGCCGATGATCAGCAAACCATCGATATTTTGGGTCTCTAGCGATCGCCCGACTGAGTAAAATTGTTCGAGGGTCGGGATCTGGCGATTGGTGCCCAGCTCGGCGCCGCCCAAAGAGGTCCAGCCCTCGACGCCGCCCCAAGTCAGCTCCTCGATGCGGCCGTCGATCAACCCCTGGAAGCCGCCGCGCACGCCCAACATGACATGGCCGCGATCCAGGCCGAGACGGACGGCGGCGCGCACGGCGGGGTTCATGCCGGGCGCGAGTCCGCCAGCGTGGATGATCGCCAGCCGCCGTGGCCGGGCCGGCAAGGCGACGCTTGGCATCGCCTCGGCCATCCGCTTGAACATCTGGAACATTTCGGTAAAGCTGCCGCCGCGCAGCGCCATCGCGCCATCATAATCCTTGGCGGTGATTTTTTGCGCGACACTATGGGTTTGCTGGACGCACTGCATCAGCGGGGCGCGCTGGATGCGGTTGTAGCGGATGCCGATCATTTGCGGCTCGCTTTCCGGCGTGGCCGAAAGCACTTCCTCGACGGCGGCGTAACCCAACAGCGTGCTCATCCAGCGGTCGAAGGCGCTGGGGGTACCGCCGCGCTGGACGTGGCCGAGGATGGTCACGCGGGTATCTTCGCCGAGCCGCTCTTCCAACACTTGGCGCACGTAGTCGGCGCTGATCGGCTTGCCGTCGCGGTCGCAGGCGCCCTCGGCGACCACGACGATGCTGTCGCGCCGACCGGCGGCCCGACCGTGGCGCAGCAGTTCACACATCTGGGTTTCCCAGCCCTCGGACGGGGGATTTTCGGGAATGAGTACGTAGTCGGTGCCGCCGGCGATGGCGCTCATTAGGGCCAAATACCCGCAGTGCCGGCCCATCACCTCCACCACGAAACTGCGCTGGTGGCTGGCGGCGGTGCTGGTGATGGCATCGATGGCTTCGATGATTCGGTATAGGGCGGAATCGGCCCCGATGGTCATGTCGGTGCCGACCATGTCGTTGTCGATTGAGCCGACCAAGCCGGTGATCATCAGCGCTGGATGCAATTGCGCGGTTTGTTCGTCGATTTCGCCGTTCTGATAGAGTTCGGCCACCAGTTCCGGCCATTCCCGGCGGAAGATGTCGGCTCCGGTCAGACTGCCGTCGCCACCGATTACCACCAGCCGGTCGATGCCGTTTTGTATCAGGTTGCGCGCGGCGCGCAAGCGACCGGCGCGTTCCCGGAAATCGGCGCTGCGAGCGGTGCCGATGACGGTGCCTCCCCGGTGTAGAATGCTCCCGACATCATCCCAGGCCAGCGGCCGGATGCGGTCGCCGCCGTCCACCATCCCTTGATAGCCTTCGTAAATGGCATACACCCCAGCCCTAAAATGCAGGCCAGTGCGAACGACGGCCCGCACTGCCGCGTTCATCCCTTGTGCATCGCCGCCGCTGGTGAGAACGCCGATACGCTTTTGCGCCACGCTAGCCATGATTGGTTTTTCCCCTGCTGGACGAGATAGTGAAAAGCTTAATTCATGTTCAAGATAAAGCGGGTTTCAATTTTATGTCTCATGAAAGTTCAGTGTGATGAGCATTTAATTTTATAAATAATCGGTATAAATTTATCGTTAAAAGATACTTTATCTGTATATAAAGCAATGGTAATGTTTCTCGCCTAATTTGCTCGAACTCGATTTGCTCGGACCGAGACCGCCCGGCTGCCAGGGGACTATAGACGATGTATCAGTATGACCAATACGATCAGACCCTGGTGAACGAACGGGTAGCCCAGTATCGGGGGCAAGTCCGTCGTTATCTGGCCGGGGAGTTGAGCGAAGATGAATTTCGGCCGCTACGGCTGATGAATGGGCTTTATATCCAGCGGCACGCGCCAATGTTGCGGATTGCGGTTCCCTATGGCTTGCTGACCTCGCGACAGTTGCGGGTTCTAGCTGGGATCACGCGCCGCTATGATAAAGGTTTCGGCCACTTCACCACCCGGCAGAATTTTCAGCTCAACTGGCCCAAGCTGGAAGAAACCCCAGACATCCTCGCCGAACTGGCCGAGGCGCAGATGCACGCGATCCAAACCAGCGGCAACTGCATCCGCAATGTCACCGCCGATCATCTGTCGGGGGTGGCCAAGGACGAAATAGACGATCCGCGCGTCTATTGCGAAGTCATCCGCCAGTGGTCCACCTTCCATCCGGAATTTTCCTATTTGCCGCGCAAGTTCAAAATCGCCGTCACCGGCGCGATCCATGATCGGGCGGCAGCCCAAGTGCACGACATCGGTTTGAATTTGTTGCGAAACCCGCAAGGCGAACTAGGGTTTCGGGTATTGGTCGGCGGTGGCTTGGGCCGCACCCCGCTGATCGGCCACGTCATCCGTGAGTTTCTACCCCAGCGCGATCTGTTGTCCTATCTGGAAGCCGTGCTGCGAGTCTACAACCAGCACGGCCGGCGCGACAATTTATTCAAGGCGCGTATCAAAATCTTGGTCAAGGCGGTTGGCCCGGAAAAATTTCGTCAGGAAGTCGAAGCGGAATGGGCGCAAATTCGAAATTCCGGCTTGGTGTTGGATGAGGCGGAAGTGAAGCGGGTGCGCCGCTTTTTTGCACCGCCGCCTTACGAGCTGGAAGCTGCCCGCGATCTCAGCTTTGAACAGTCGCTCAAGGATGACAAGGCGTTCGCCACCTGGGTGCGGCACAACGTGGCGGAACATAAGATCGCCGGTTATCGCAATGTGTATGTGGCCCTGAAAGAGCCAGGAACGCCGCCGGGCGACATCACCGCCGAGCAGTTGGAGGCCGTGGCGGATTTGGCCGATCAGTACAGCTTTGCGCAGATTCGTTCCACGCATCACCAGAATTTATTGCTGGCGGACGTGCGTCAGGCCGATCTCTATCCACTGTGGCAGGCGCTGGCGGCGCAAAAGCTGGCCGCGCCGGTGATCGGTACCCTGGCCGACATGATTTGCTGCCCCGGCTTGGATTATTGCAGTTTGGCCAATGCCGGTTCGATTGAAATCGCCCGGCAGATCAATGAAAAGTTTGACCGCCTCGATTACCTCTACGACCTGGGCCGCCTTCAACTCAATATGTCGGGCTGTATGAACGCCTGCGGCCACCATCATGTCGGCCATATTGGTATCCTCGGCGTCGATAAGAAAGGCGAGGAGTGGTATCAAATCTCGTTGGGCGGCTCCTCGGAGAATGACGTTTCCTTGGGCGATATTCTGGGGCCGTCGGTGCCAAAGGCCGAAGTGGCCAATACCCTTGAACGCATCCTGTGGGTCTATCTGGAGCGGCGCGAGGAAGGCGAGCGGTTCATCGACACGTTCCGGCGGATCGGGCTGGAACCGTTCCGGATGCGGGCCTATACGCCCGGCAGCAACGAGGCCAAACAGGAGCAGCAACGTTATGCGGTCGGTTATTAAAAACCGGAAGATTGTCGAAGACACCTGGCGGCATCTCGCCGATGACGCCGAGCTGGGCGCCGGACCGGTGATCGTGTCGCTGGCGCGCTGGCGGAAGGAACGGGACGCGTTGATGCAGCGAGCGGATCCGGTTGGCGTTCGCTTACCCAATACCGCCAACGTGGCCGATCTGGGCGACGATTTGCCAGCATTCGCCGTCGTGGCGCTGGAATTTCCCAAATTCTCCGATGGGCGCGCCTATTCCCAGGCGCGCCTGCTGCGAGAGCGCTACGCTTATCGAGGCGAAATCCGGGCGGTGGGAGACGTGCTGCGAGATCAGCTATTTTTCATGGCGCGCAGCGGTTTTGACGCGTTCGAATTGCGGGCGGATCGCAACCTGGAGGATGCGCTGACCGCCTTCGATGACTTCACCGATAGCTACCAGCCCGCCGCCGACCAACCGTTGCCGCTCTATCGGCGGGCGCGCTGAAGGCGCCCTAACCCACGGGATGAATTCGGGTTACTGTAAGTACCAATCCGCCGGAATAGGATCGCCGCTCTTTTCTGGGTTTGTTGCGCTGGTGAGATTGGTCGCCGTGACGTTCACCACCACGGTGGTCACATTGTCATTGGCGTCGCGCATCAAGGCCAGATGGATGAAAGCTTTCACCGCTTCCTGGCAATTGTGGTTGCTTTGAACCAACAAGCGCGCGATTTCCTCGTCACCCACGGTTTTGTTGAGACCGTCGCTGCATAATAAAAACATATCCTCGGTTTGCAGCGGATAGACGACTTCATCGATCAGCAAATCCTCGGTCGAGCCGACGGCGCGCGTGATCACATTGGCCAAGGGATGGCGCTGTGCATCCTCGGCGGTAATCAGACCTTGATCAACCAGCTCCTGGACATGGCTGTGGTCGCGGGTCAATTGTTGCAACTGACCGTCGCGCAGCCGATAAATGCGGCTGTCTCCCGCCCACAGGCAAGCGCATTGGGTGTCGCGCATCACCAACACCACCACCGTGCTACCAATGGTGCGATGCTGGTAACGTTGGGCGGATTCCTCCCGCAAGCGCTGGTTGACCTGGCGCAGTCCTTCTCGAACGGCGTTCAAAAATCCGTCCCAGTCGTCGGGCGGGTCAAGTTGTTGCAAGGTCTCGATGATTGTTTGGCTGGCGATATCGCCAGCTTCGTGCCCGCCCATGCCGTCAGCCACAGCCCAAAGGCCCATCTCCGGCAATGCGAGGCAGGCGTCCTCGTTAATGGCTCGAACCATGCCAACATGGCTCCGGCCAGCCGATGACCACTGGAAAGTTTGCTGCTGACTCATAATGAACTCTCCTTGGTGGTGGGAGGTTCTCCCGAACAGCGCATGATATTGGCGACGCTTTTTTCAGTCCAACCCCAGTGTCGCCATTCTCCGCTCAATAATGCCGCAAAACCCGAGACTGGAGGTAGCCCCTGGCAAATCAAAAGGCAGCGGGTTACCCGTTCCGAACCCTCGGTCCACCAGAGGCTGATCTGGGGCAAGCCGCGCCGCAACAGATCGCTGGCCAGAAGCGGCGTCGCCAGGGCTAATTCCAGCGCCTCCGGCAAGGGGCAGTACCAGGCGTTACCAGCTACCGCGCCCTCAACGGAGAAGGTCGCCATCGGTGGCGCGCCGAGCGCTTTGACTTGCTGGCTGAAGTCATCCAAATCCAAGCGATCAAGGTCTAGTCCCATCAGCGCCAGCTGTTCGGCTTGCTCGAACCACGCCTTACCGGCCATCGGCAGGACCAACAGAGGCCATCCCGATTCCAGCGGGGCGGTGATCACCAGCGGATAATACCGGCCGACGCGATCCACGCTGGGCATTAGGATACCGGTATAGACTGCTGGCCCACACAGTCCAGGGCTGAGCGCGAAGCGCCAGATCGGGCTGGTGCAATAGCACTCGCGCCACAGTCCTCCCAGTTGAATGTGGCTCTGCGCGATGGCCTGCTGTAACCAAGTGTCCCAAGGATCGAGAAAGGACTTTGGCAGATGGCGGCCGATGAAATCACCCCGGCCGGGCAGCTTTCCGAAAAAACCTGTGATGGGCGGTATGCTTGATTCAAACATGCAACATTTCCAGACACTAAAGGAACCAGTTCCTATTAAAGTCTTAAACCGGGTGCTCAGCTAAACACATTATAGCTGTTCCGGACAACGGAAGTTTTCGAGTTCCCGCAGTCGGAAGGGGTTGTGACCGCCACTGGCGAGCCGTAGTTCGTAAGTGGCTTGTCGGCCGCTGACTTGGAAGAGGACGCGAAACTGCCCGGACCCGACGGGCTGGAATTGCGCCTGATCGAGCAGTTTGAACCAGGCCCAGGAGCCCGTTTCGCTGTACCGCGCCGGCGTGCCGCCACCGGAGGAGGACAGCTCGATTCGGGCCTGCCCGGAGGCTCCAGTCCACTGCAAATTGGCTGTCCGCGCCGCTTGGCCGACAGTGTGGGTGAGGGTCTGGCCATCCAGTCCGATGCTCAGTTGGCTAACGTCGCCGCTGGCTTCCAGCGGAGTCAGCTGAAAGCGCACCGCTGGCGTTTGGCTGTTGCCGCCAAACAGCGCATCGCGCACGGCGGCGGCGCGCTGGAAAAGCTGCAACGCTTCCGCGGAAATACTTTGCTCCGGGCCCGCCGGCCCGCGCCAGCGCCACACGCCCTGCGAAGTGTCGACATAGCGCTGAAGGTGTTGTTTGAAAAAGCTGTCCAGAAGGCCGTTGGGGCCGAAGAATCGACCGAAAGCCGCCAAGCTCGCGTCGGGTGGTCCCTGTACGGCGCGGCTCACTCCGGTGCTGGGCCCTTGACCCGCCCACTGAATGGTATTGACTGGCGGCGCGGCGCTCGCCGCGCCGCCCGGTCCCGTCCCGCTCCATTGAATCGAGCTGCGCACCAGGGGATAGCGACCGTTTAAATTATCTTGAAAAAAAGCGGCGATTTGCGCCGCTTTCCACTGAGCGTTCAAGCGATCGCGCAAGCTGCGGACAATATCGGCGCTATCCAGCGCTAATCTGCTCAAAAGAGAGTTGAAGGGTGGGGGTTTGCGGGCCGCTTCGATCTGAAGTTGGTTGGCCACCGCGCTGAATTGATCCTTAAGATTTTGCGCCACGCTGCCGTCGGGAGTGGATTCTCGCGCTCGGCCGATGGCGTTCATGTGGCTGTAGAGATCATTCAGAGCGGACAGGGTTTTATCCAGGGGAGGAATGGCGCCTTCGGGACCGCTGATTTCGCGGCCATACAGGCTGTTCAAATTCAGTAGCCTCGGATCGGCGCTGCACGTCAAGGGCTTGTCTTGAGCGGAGTCGGGATTCTTGCCGAGAATACCGGCGATTTTATCGGTCAGCGATGTGTCGCCAGGCGCGGCGCTGGTTTGCGGCGCGGCGGGCGGCCGATCTAGCGCGGTTTCGCGGGCGACGGTTTGAAACAGCGTCCGCAGGGGCGAAGCCGGACCGGACAGGACCTGCAACAGCTCTAGCGCCGCGTCCGGGGTATCGAATTTCTTGATTGTGATATCGTTGAGCAAGTCCTGCCACAGTCGCAGGTAATCGGCTTGATAAAGGCGGCAAACGCTGTCGGCGATTTGCTGCCGGTCAGCGGGGGTGTTGTCCACTTGCACCGTCGCGCCGAGAATCCAGCTCTCGCCAGCCAGTTGACCGATCAGGGTCGGGCCTTCCTTGGCAAAAAACTGATAGTAACCGTTATAGGTATAGAGACCGGGAATGCCGCTGCTCAGCGGTTGGCCGCTTTTGCGGTCGAACACGCGGGGCGCGTCGGGGCCAGCGGCGAGGCTCAGCCCGATATCCGGTGGATTGCCGCCGCGACGCTGGTTTTGCTTGAGCCGTTCGTAGACCCGTTGCGCCAGAGGCACCTGATTGAGCGCGCCCCGGATGGTTTGGATCAACGCCGCGTCCAGCGCGATGGGCGATTGCAAGGGAGCCTGCTCCAGCAGCGCGTCGAGATGGGCGTTCAGATGATCGCGTTGTTCCCGATCAATGGTGCGGGGCAGGTTGGTTTGCCATTCCTGATCGAGCCAGGCCTTAACCGTCTTGGCGTCGAAATGCTCGGCATCGTCCATCATCAGATACACCTTGAGCGTATCATACAGATAGGCTGGATTGCTGGCGTTTTGGCGCAACCGCTCCTCCAGGCGCAAGATGATGCGGGGCAAAAAAGCCTGATTGAGCAGGCGCTGGTAAATCGCTTGCGCTTCGCCGCCCAGTTTGTCGCCTTGATACAGGCCGAAGCCCATCAACCAGGGTTTGCTGGCGTTGCGATCGCCAAAGCCGCCGGGGATAGCGCGCGCGGCGTCCAGCAGCGGCAGGGCGGCTACGGGATCGCTTAGATCGGGCGACAGCGCCTGAATCTGTTTGGCCACTTCCACTCGCTGTTTTTCCACCGCGCGCACGTACAGTTCGTTACGGGCATAGCTGGTCAGCCACAGCAGGGCAGCGGTGATGGTGAGAAGCAGCGCGCCGGCGTACGCGCCGCGCTGAATCCAGGCGCGCCAGCGCTCTATCCGTAAGTTGGCGCCGGCGATTTCCGCCTCCGGAAAGATGACCTCGCGCAGCAGGCGGGTGATGAAATAGCTGCGGCCTTTGCCAGAGAAAGTGCTCAGCACCTGCCGGCGCAAGCCGAAGGTGTTGGCCAGGGCGCTCATCAGCCGGTCGATCGGGGTGCCTTCCTGGGTGCCGCTGGTGAAATACACTCCCCGCAGCAGAATTCGCTCTTCAAAGCGGCTGGGGCGGAACACTTCTTTGAGAAAGCGCTCAGCGACTTGCTTGAGGGAGCTGAATTGATGGGGGAAGGTGTAGATCAGGTCCCGCCGCTGCGGGTCGCGTTCGTTTTGCAAACGCTCCACCAGCCGATCGTTCAGCCGCTGCTCCAGCAGGTCGAACTCGGCCGTGAAGCGCTGAACCACGCCCTGGGGATCGGCGGGGTCGTCCATCGGAAAAGTCGCCCCCCAGACCTGATCCCGCTCTTCTTTGCCCAGATCGTTGAAGAATTCGACAAAGCCCGCGATCAGGTCGGCCTTGGTGAACAAGACGTAGATAGGAAATCGGATACCGAAATGCTCGTGCAGCTCCTGCACCCGCTGTTTGATCGCCAGCGTTTGGGCATCGCGTTCCTCCTCGCGCTGTTGCATCAGGTCGGCGAGGCTGATGGCGATGAAAGCGCCGTTGATCGGGCGGCGCCGGCGATGCTTTTTGAGCAAATCCAGAAAGCCGCGCCACGCGGCCCGATCGACTTCCTCGTGACTGTCCTGCGTGGTATAGCGACCGGCGGTATCAAGCAGGACCGCTTCATCGGTAAACCACCAGTCGCAATTACGAGTGCCTCCCACGCCGCGCACTTTGCCCGCGCCAAGTGGAAATCGCAGTCCGGAGTTGATCAGCGCGGTGGTTTTACCGGAGCCGGGCGGACCGATGATGATGTACCAGGGTAGCTGGTAGAGATATTGGCCGCGCCCGGTTTTGCCGCCCAGCTTGGTTTTCTTCAGCACCGACAGGGCTTCGTTGAGGCCCTGCTTGAGGGTGGAAATTTCCTCGGCGGAGGCCGCTTCCTGTTCTTTCTTGCGCTGTTGTTGCTCGCGGGCTTCCGCGGCGCTATCGCCAGCGCCGGCGGGGGCCGCCGATCCGCTTTGACCAATCTCACCGATCCTGCCAGCCTGGTTGGCCAGATCCGTCAGCATGTCGCGGTTGCCGCGCAAGGTCTGGATGTAATAAATGACCTTGTAGATGGCCATGGAGCCGCCGAAGACCAGGATGGTCACGATGCGGCCCAAATCAGTGGCCAGCGGCGAATTGCCGGCCACCGAGATCAAAGGACCTAGATACCAGATCAGCGCGACAACAGCGATGAAGCCGGTGATTCCGATCAACCAGGGGCTTTTAAAAAAATTCAGGATTTTTTTCATGATGGGCCCAAGCTAGTTGACGCGGGCCAACAGAATGATATCGACCCGCCGGTTCAGCGCCCGATTCGCTGGGGTGGTGTTGGGCGCGACCGGTTGCGTATCGGCGCGGCCTTCGCTGATAAAACGGCTGGGATTATTGCTGGCGGACGCCAGAATTTTCACCACGCTGTCAGCGCGGGCCTTGGATAGATGCCAGTTAGAGGGGAATTGCAGGGTGCGGATGGGCACGTTGTCGCTGTGCCCGATCACCAGAATCCGTCCTTGCACCTTATTGCTTTCAGCGCCGATTTGCTGTAGCAAACTTTGTAAAGTGGGTTTGACTTCCGCTTTACCGGAATCGAACAGGCCATCGCCACGGATGCGGACGGTGGTTTGATCGGTTTCGGCCAGAACGGCAACCAGCCCTTGCCGGATTTGCGGGTCTAGAAAAGTACGAAAATCTTGAGTGATCTGCGCCAAATTGGTGTTGGGCTTACCGGCGGCGGGAACGGCGGTGACGCCGCCGCGCCGCACCGTCGCGATAGTCTGCCCGCGGAGGTCGGCTAAAGCGGTGAGAACCGGATCGGAGGCGTTGTTCAGCAGCCAACTGAAGATGGCGTAAGCCAACAACAACAATGCCGCCGCGATGCCCGCCACCACCCACAGCGGGATATAGCGAATCAGCGGATTGCGTTGATCGAGCACGCCGCGCCAGCGCGGGGACAACTCGCGCTCGAATTGTCCCCGCGCGGTGCGGATCGCGTTGTAGGCGCGCTCTCGTCGTTCCTCTAATCGACCGCGGCCATTGTCGAGCAGCTTGTACCGACCCTGTAGTCCAAACGACAGGCAAAGGTACATCAATTCCAACAAATACAGGTTTTTGCGTGGATCGAGGATAATCGAATCCAGCAGTTCGAAAAATTTTTCGCCGCCCCAGGCTTCATTGTGAAAAATGATCAGCAGGCTATTTTCGCTCCACTCGCTGGCGCGGCCCCAAGGCGTATTCAGAATCACTTCGTCGAGGGTGGTGCACAGCACGTAGCGGGCGCGGAAAACCGTTTTCTCGTCGATGCCCGCGTTGCGGGCGTTGGCGGTGAACGCCTTGATCTCTTCGATCATCCGCTGGCGCAGGTGCTCTGGATTGGGATGGGACGAGGTATTCTTCAAGCGCATGATCAGGCTTAAAATCGGCGCCGCGGCCGCTTCCAACGGGTTCAAGCTCACGCCGCTCGGCGCCACCGTTTCCTCGGTGGAAGGCGTCGCCGGCCGCGGCGGCGATACCCCGGTTTGCGTGATGCCCCGGCGGCCTGGCACGGGTCGAATGAGGGTGCGCTCGCTAGGCGATTCGTCGTCGGCAGTGGAAAATGGATCGTCGATGGTCACGATTTCCTACTCTTTAATAGCCCAGAACACCATTTCCAACCCAGGAAATTCGCCGCCGACAAAAAATGCGAAGCCCCCGGAGGTGAGCAACTGTTTCCAAAATTCGCTGCCGCGGTCGAGCCGGAAATAAATGAAATCAGCCCGGTAGGGGATTTCACGGGGCGCTACTGGCAAGGCGCTGACGCCGATACCGGGTAAGTGATGGTTAATCAGTTTGGCGACCAATTCGACCGGGCCGATTTTGAGCTGGGGCGGAAAGCGCGTGCGCAGCACATCGGCGGCCATGTCAGCCCGAACGGCGAGAACGAAGTTGGCTTTGGTAAGCAGCGGTTTTTCCCGGTCGGTGATGATTCCGACCCGGATGCCGTAGGGCCGCTCTTCCAGGGGGATCTGGATCGCGGCATCCACTTCCTCCAGGCTGAGCGAGCGACGCAATTCCCGCATCAGCGGCGCGAAAGTTTGCTGGAGGTTGTCATGATCATAAGGTGGAAACGGGGGGGGTCGGCGTTTCACTTTGTCGGTGAAAGTGGCCATTTCACCCGCCATTTGCAGGGCGATCTGATAAAAAGCTTCGGGATGTAGATGCGGCATGACGGCCAGATGGGCGAACAAAGGCTCGAAACGGTTGACGGCTTGCAGGCGCATGAATTGCGCCAAGTCCAGCGCGGCCGCCCGCGCCGTGCCGCCTCCCACCACCCGATCGGCTAGCGCGTCGCCGCGCTGGTGCAACAAGCCGAGCAGTTCGGTGACGAAACCTCGCAGCACCGGCGCTCCCCGGCAATCCAGACAGGGAGGCAGGTACTGTTCATCCAGGATGATTTTCTGATCGGGTCGTTTTTCGGCCACGCGGGCGATGCCGATGCAGGTGTGTTCGCTGAAATCCTTGGTATCGAGCAATAACCGCAACCGAGGTTCGCCGGTTTCGACAAAGGCACTGTTATTGGCGGTGTCAATGTTATTGTCTCGCACTTCGCGGGCGGCGGCGCGATAGCGGGCGGCTGTGTCGGTCTGGTCGCCGCGCTCAACCTCGGCCATGCCGGCGCGCCGTAGCGGTAGGGCGAGCATGACCCGGGCGTCGCGGGTGCTGGCGTCGATGTCGAGCGGTGGCGGCGGCGGGTCGCAGTCAGGAATGCTGAACACAGTGCCGTCCGGCAATAGGCCTTTGGCCAGCGTGATGGCAATCTTGCCCAGCGCCAGCGCTTCCCGATCCAGGGCCAATTCCACCACGCCCCAGTCGTAAGGGCGCAGGTGGCCGCAGGATTGTCGGACGAGCGCTTCCAGATAGCGATCCTGTTGCTGGAAGTGTTGGGGGCGCAGGAACATGCCTTCGGACCAGACGACCTTACTGTACCAGCTCATGGGATATCGCTCGTTTTATCGCTGCGTTGAAGGTGGGTTTTCGTCTCTACATCCTAGCATCTAAACCGGCGGCTGGAAGTGGCTGAGTTAGAACGCTCACGGCGAACGCAGGTGGCTTTCATAAGCGCGGGCAAACTCGTCTCCAAACAGTTGATTAAAATCATCTTCGGCTTCTCGGGCGATGGCCTGATACTCGGCTGTGAATAAATCCCAATATTTAGCTTTGCGGTTCGCCGGCCACAGGTTGTCGAGCACGCTCTGCTGGAGGCGGGTTTCCAAATTGGTCGGGTCAAATCGCTCCAGCAGGCGGTTCAAACCGGCCTGAATGCCCGCCAAGACTGCTAACTGGTGGCCTTTGATGTCGTCGAAACCTTCGCGCACCGCTTGCACCGGCGGCATGTAGGCATTCTTTTGTCCGATCAACAGCAAGGTCATGACTTGTTCCGGGCTAAGCGGCGGTTGGCCGGGCGGCGTTTTCAGCGGGTTGTTTTCAACGGGACCGATGGCGGTGCGCATCAGCCGGAACTCGCCTTTGACATCGCCGCGGGCGAGCAGGATTTCCATCAAACCGAGCACCATCTCATGCAAGATTCCGCCCAGATTCGCCATCATGGCTGGCAGCTGCTCTTGGGACAGTTTCAAATGCGGTAAGCCAGCGCCTTCAAAGAAAGCCCGCAACAGCGCCTCCGCGCCCGGAGTGGCCGGCCCCGGCTCGCCAGCCGGGGCTAGCTTGGCTGACGGCGCGCGCGCGGCTGGCGGTTGGGGAGAGGCGAAAGCCGGTGGCGGCGTCGCAACGGACGATTTCGCCGGCGTTTGCAGCACCGGAGGCGGAGAGAGCGGAGCAGCCGCTGGCGAGGGTGATGGTTGCATCCACCAGTCTTCGGGAATGATCTGCTCCGCGGCGGAGTCAGCAAATTCCGTCGATGGTTCTACCGCCGTTTCCGCTCTGGGTGGTGTGATCGCCGCGGCTTCGATCGCTTCCAGCGATGGCTCGTCCATCACGGCGTCAGCCTCTGCGATCAAGGGTGGAGGGGTGGATAGACCCTCTACCGGATCCAGTGCGGTGGATGGCGTGGGTTTCGGAGTCGGCCTGATCGGATTTAGCTGAGAAACCAGAGCGGGCAACTCAAAGTTAATGCGTTCCGGGGAGGATAAATCTGGCGAGGACGGCGTGGCCGCGGTGCTGGGAACCGTTCTGAACGGATAGTGCCGGGAGCCACCACCGCCATGATGTCCGAGCAGGCTATCGTCCCAAGAGGATTTGCCGAGATCCAGCAACGGATCGGCGCTGGGGTCTTGCCGCGCTTCCACCGGATAGGATTGCTCCGGGCCACCGGAGAAGTTGGCGTCTGGGGGTACGACATCGGTCAACAGATCCTCCATGGCTGCTTCGATGAAGCCCGCGGTGTCCGACTGAAGGGTGACACCGATTTCGTATTCGCCCAGTACGAAACGATCACCATCGCCGAGCGTGATCGCCTGATCCTTGGGGATTCGTTGCTCCGAATCGTTGAGAAAGATGCCATTTTGACTATGGTCGGTGAGGACGTAAGCGCCATTCTGAAACTGCACGGTACAGTGATGCTTGGACAGGATGCGTTCCGGATCCTGTAATACCCAGTCGTTGTGGGTGGCGCGACCGATTTTAATCGACCCACGATCAAGGATCTTAGTGGGTTCCTGGCCAGGAGAGAGCCGCTGATAGCTGGTAATGGTTAATTTCAGAGGCATGATTCACATTCTATTGGCAGGATAGTTGCATAAACCGCCATTGCGGAATTGATCATCAATGGATTGTAACTGAGTCTATACCGACCCGGTAATGACGCCAAGCAGAGCTATACTTGAAGTCTGCCGAGGGGACGAGGTGCAAGACAAATGAGCACGATCGATATCGAAGCACTGCTGAGCGAGATTGCCACCGACACGCCGTGCGGGGAAGATCTGGAATACGATCCGGCGCTTGCCGCGCTGGACAGCCTAGCGCAGGAGACGCCGGAACGTCAGTACGGCGATACCATCATCCCGGCCGAGCCGCCCGACTGGCGAGAGATCAAAAAAGCCGCCCTAGCTCTGTTTGATCGCACCAAGGACTTGCGGATCGCGGTCACGCTGGCGCGAGCTTTGCTACATACCGATGGCTTGCCAGGGTTTGCCGATGGGCTGGAAGTGGTGGGGGGATTGCTCGAACGGTACTGGGAAGGTCTATATCCGCTGCTTGATCCCGATGATGATAACGATCCCGCCTTGCGGGTCAACACGGTGGTGGCGCTGTGCGATCAGGACGCGACCTTGCGCGGACTACGAGAAACGCCGCTGACCCATTCTCGTGCCTTGGGGCGGTTTAGCTTGCGCGATATCCAGGTCGCCAAGGGTTCGCTGACGCCGATCACGACCGCCGAGCAAGAAGAATGGCCGACCGAAGCGAAGATTGACGGGGCTTTTCTGGATAGTGATCTGGAAACGTTGCAAGCTGCCGCCGCCGCCGTTGCCGCGGCGATCGAACGAACCAGGGGGATCGAAACCCTGCTAACTGATTTGATCGGTGTCAGCCAGGCGCCCGATTTGAGCGCGCTGAGCCGAATGCTGAAAGACATCCAGCAGGTGTTGGTCGAGCAATTGCGACGGCGGGGCGCCGACTTGGCTGCGGCGACGCCAGATGCACTGTCCGAGGAGGGCGCGGCCGCAAGCCCCGCTGGCGCCGGACAACGGCTGGTCGTGGGTGAGATCGGTAGCCGGGAAGAAGCGATTCGTCTGCTGGATAAGATCAGTGAGTACTTCGAACGCCATGAGCCATCCAGCCCCGTGCCCTTTCTGTTGAAGCGAGCAAAAAAATTAGTGACCAAGGACTTTATGGCAATTCTGAACGATCTCGCACCCGGCGGAGCCGAGCAGGCGATTTTGATTTTCGGTTTGCAAAGTGGGGATAGTGACGAGGCCAGTTAATCGTCTAAATGATGAGCCGTTCTAACTTTTGATGAAATGAGGTGATATTCCAATGGCCATGAGCAGTCAAAAATTTATTGCGCGCAACCGAGCGCCGCGCGTCCAGATCGAGTACGACGTTGAAGTCTATGGCTCGCAGAAGAAGGTGCAGATCCCCTTCGTGATGGGGGTGATGGCGGATTTGTCCGGCAAACCGGTCGATCCGCTAGCGCCGGTGGCCGAGCGTAAGTTTCTTGAGGTCGACGTGGACAATTTTGATAACCGAATGAAAGCGATGAAGCCGCGCGTGGCGTTCCGGGTGCCTAACACCCTGACCGGCGAAGGCGAGCTGAGTATGGATATCACCTTCGAAAGCATGGACGATTTTTCCCCGGCCGCGGTGGCGCGCAAGGTGGACGCCTTGAACAAGTTGCTGCAAGCGCGCCAGCAGCTCACCAACTTGATGACGTATATGGACGGCAAAACCGGCGCCGAGGAATTGATCGCCAAGGTATTGAACGATCCAAGCCTGCTGCAATCCCTGGCGGCTGCCCCCAAGCCCCAGGACAGCAGCGACCAACCCGCCGCCGAGGAGTGATCAATCATGGCCGAAACCGACAGCAACGTCCAGACCCAGCCTGAAGCACAAACTGAAACCCTGGAAGCCGGCGAATTTTCCTCGCTGTTGCAACGGGAGTTCAAGCCGAAATCGGATCAAGCCAAGGAAGCCGTCGAGCATGCGGTCAAAACCTTGGCCGAGCAGGCGCTGCAACATACAACGCTGATTTCCAGGGATGTGCTGAAATCAATCGAGTCGATGATCGCTGAAATCGACCGGAAACTCAGCGAGCAGATCAATCTGATCATGCACCATCCTGAATTTCAGCAACTGGAGGGCGCTTGGCGCGGTCTCCATTATATGGTGTTTAACACCGAAACCGACGAGATGCTGAAAATTCGGGTGATGAACATCTCGAAGAATGAATTAAGCAAGACCTTGAAAAAATACAAGGGCGTCGTTTGGGATCAAAGCCCGCTCTTCAAGAAAATTTACTCCGAGGAGTACGATCAGTTCGGTGGTGAACCGTTCGGCTGTCTGGTCGGCGACTATCATTTCGACCATAGCCCACCCGATGTGGAATTGTTGCGGGGAATGGCCCAAATCGCCGCTGCCTCCCATACGCCCTTCATCGCCGGCGCCTCGCCCACTGTGATGCAGATGGATTCTTGGCAAGAGCTGAACAACCCCCGCGACATCACCAAGATTTTCCAAACGCCCGAATACGGGGGTTGGCGCGGGTTGCGCGACTCGGAGGATTCGCGCTACCTCGGATTGGCCATGCCGCGGTTTCTGGCGCGGACGCCCTACGGCGCGAAAACCGATCCAGTCGAGGAGTTCGATTTCGAAGAAGATGTCGAGGGCGGCGACCACAGCAAATACTGTTGGGCCAATTCGGCCTACGCGATGGCCACCAACATCACGCGGGCGTACAAGATGTACGGCTGGTGCACGAAAATTCGCGGCATCGAATCGGGCGGCGCGGTGGAAGGCTTGCCGACCCACGTTTTCCCGACCGATGACGGCGGAGTGGATGCGAAATGTCCAACCGAAATCGCCATCGGCGACCGCCGCGAGGCGGAGTTGGCCAAAAATGGCTTCATGCCGCTGGTTCATAAAAAGAACACCGACTTTGCCGCCTTCATCGGCGCGCAATCCTTACAGAAGCCGACCGAATACGATGACCCGGACGCCACCGCCAACGCCAATCTCTCGGCCCGGTTGCCGTATCTGTTCGCCGTTTGCCGGTTCGCGCACTACCTCAAGTGCATGGTGCGGGACAAGATCGGCTCGTTCAAGGAACGGGACGCGCTGGAGCGCTGGCTCCAGGAGTGGATTTACAACTACGTCGACGGCAATCCGGCGATTTCCAGCGATGAAACCAAGGCGATGAAGCCGTTGTCCGCCGCCGAAGTGGTCGTGGAGGAAGTAGAGGGCAATCCAGGCTACTACACCTCGAAATTCTTTTTGCGGCCGCATTATCAACTGGAAGGGCTCACGGTGTCGCTGCGGCTTGTTTCCAAGCTCCCCTCGATCAAGGGTTGATCGCAAAATCGAGCGATTTCGCACCAGCCAAAATGGACTGGTAACTTTGGCCGGCTCAAAGTGTTTTTTAAGCCGAATATGTTTAAAAATGACAAAAAAACAATAAAAACAATATATTATATATTGGCACGGGATGTGCAATATACACTGCGGACGATGGCTTTTTAAGCCTTGGCCCCGAAGGAGTGGCAAAGGCGCCGTCGATCGGAACGATGGTTGCAACCCATCAACACCCTGTTACTTATTTCTAGCGAGGCTATGACGATGTCTGATTCATTTTTGCAAATTGGTAAAAAAGGTGAAGTGAACGGTGAGTGTAAAGACGCTGAGTTCCCCAATTGGATTGAAGTGCTGAGCTGGTCTTGGGGCGCGCACCAGTTGGGTACCGCCGGTCACGGCGTTGGTTTGGGCGCGAGCAAGGTGAGCATGAACGATTTCAGCTTCACCATGCATTTCTGCGCGGCTTCGCCCCAACTGCTGCTGTCTTGCTGTTCCGGCCATCACTACGCGGAAGCGATTCTGATCATGCGCAAGCCGACTGGCAAGGACGGCGGGCAGAAGAAGTTCCTGGAATTCACCTTCAAGGACGTCCTGGTCAGCAGTTACCAGACCGGCGGTCACGGCGAGGGTTTGCCGATCGAGAGCCTGTCGTTGAACTTCACCTCCATGCAACAGGAATACTTCACGCAGGATGAGAAGGGCGTGTTGAAGTCGGCCGGCAAGTCGGGCTGGGATGTCAAGGTCAACAAAAAGCTGTAACCCCTCACTAGCGCAATTATTCCGGGATTTTATGCGGAGCCGCGCATTCAACCGAGCGATTCGGGACGGATGCGCGGTGTTTTCTCTTTGTCTACTTCGGGAAAAAGCAACCTATGCAAGCCGAGCAAAGCCTACGTGAAGGACGGTTGCGGGACGCCTTGGCCGAGTTGCAGGCGCAGGTGCGCAAGGAGCCCGCCAATGCCAAGTACCGAGTTTTCCTGTTTCAATTATTGGCGGTTCTGGGGCAGTGGGAACGCGCCCTGAACCAGTTGCAGGTGATCGGCGAGATGGACGCCGCCAGCTTGCCGATGGTGCAGACGTACCGTGAAGCCGTCCGTTGCGAGCTGTTGCGAGCCGAGATATTCGCCGGCCGACGCTCACCCTTGGTGTTTGGCGACCCCGAACCTTGGGTGGCCTTGTTGCTGGAAGCCTTGCGCTTGACCGCCGCCGGCCAGCACGCCCAAGCTCGCGCGATGCGCGACCAAGCCTTTGAAGGCGCTCCGGCTATCGCGGGAACGCTCGATGAACAGCCGTTCGCGTGGCTGGCTGACGCCGACCCGCGTTTGGGGCCGATGCTGGAGGCCGTGGTCAACGGCCGCTATTACTGGGTTCCCTGGCAGCGCATTCGCGCGATCCGGTTTGAGCCGCCCGCTGATTTGCGGGATTATGTTTGGATGCCGGCCCAGATAACTTGGGCCAACAGCGGGGAAACCGTCAGTTTGATCCCGGCGCGATACGCCGGATCGCAGGCGGCTGCGGATGCGCTGGTGCAACTTGGGCGCAAGACGGAATGGCAAGACTGCGGCGAAGAGACGTGGCTGGGACTGGGGCAGCGGATGCTAACCACTGATCAAGGCGAGTATTCGCTGTTGGACATCCGTCAGATTACGCTGAACGTCGAGGAAGAGCCAACGGAAGAAATCGCCCCTACGGCAGCCAGCAATGGCTGAACTTACTCCCAAGGAGCGGCTGCAACCTTCGTTGTTGGATCGATTGACCGACGAGGAGCCGGAGCGCCAGCAGGAATCGCGGGAACAGCGCGTGCTCTCGATGAACCGGTTGCGCGAATGCGTGTTGCGCGATTTGGCCTGGTTGTTCAACGCGACGCGGATGAGTGATGAGGAAATGAGCGCCCATTATCCGTTCGCCGCTCGTTCGGCGCTTAATTTCGGCCTGCCCGCGCTGGCGGGAGCCACGGCGCGCAGCTTGGAGATCAACGATCTGGAACAGAATCTGCGTCAGGCTATCCTCGATTTCGAACCGCGCATCCTGCGCAATTCCCTGCGGGTGCGGGTTAATCTCACGGCGGAACAGATGAGCCATAACGCGCTGACCTTTGAAGTGGAAGGGGATTTGTGGGCGCAGCCGCTGCCGCTGCAACTGTATTTGAAAACCGAAATCGATCTGGAAAGCGGTCAGGTCAAGGTCGAAGAATCCAACCGATCAAAGGGGCATTGATGGATCCCCGTCTGCTGGAGTACTACAACCGGGAACTTGAACACCTACGCGAAATGGGTGGAGAGTTTGCCAGGGAGTTTCCGAAAATCGCCGGCCGGTTGGGGCTGGAAGGTTTCGAATGCGCCGACCCTTACGTCGAGCGGCTGTTGGAAGGGTTCGGGTTTCTGGCGGCGCGGGTCCAACTGAAGATGGATGCCGAGTTTCCGCGGTTTACCCAGCATCTGCTAGAAATCATTTACCCGCATTATCTGGCACCGACGCCTTCCATGTTGGTTGTCCGGTTTCAACCCGATCCCACCGAAGGTACACTCGAACGCGGTTTCCTCATTCCTCGGAACAGTCCCTTGCACAGCCTGCTGGGGAAGGGGGATCAAACCGCTTGCGAGTATCGAACCGCGCACGACGTGACCTTGTGGCCAATTGAGCTGGTTGAAGCCCAATATTTTGCCGGTAAGGAGCCGGTGGCGCAGCTCGATTTGCCGGCTTTGTCCAAAGTCCGGGCCGGTATCCGGCTGCGATTGCGGACCACCTTGCCAGGATTGACCTTCGACAAGCTCTCGCTGGATCGATTGACGCTGTTTCTGCAAGGCCCCGATGAGTTGCCGATGCGGGTTTACGAGCAGTTACTGGTCAACGCGGTGATGATGGTGGCGCGGCCCGGCCAACGGCCAGCGCCGTGGCATGAGGTGGTGGCCAGCAGCCATATCCAGCGGCTTGGATTTGCGCGCGAACAGGCCTTGTTGCCTTATGCGCCCCCTTCCTTTCAAGGCTATCGGCTATTGCATGAGTACTTCGCGTTTCCCGAACGTTATCTGTTTGTGGAACTGGGGGGGCTAGGGCCGGCGGCGCGGCGGTGCGCGGGAACGGAACTGGAAATTCTCATCCTGCTCAACCGCGCGAACGCACTGTTGGAAAGTTCGCTGGAAACCGAGCATTTCGCCCTGTTTTGCGCGCCAGCGATCAATCTCTTTCCCAAGCGCGCCGACCGCATTCATCTTAGCGAGCAGGTCGCCGAACACCATGTAGTGCCGGATCGCACCCGGCCGATGGATTTCGAGGTCTATCAGATCGGCGGAGTGACCGGCATCGGCCCGGAAGGCGAGGAGCAGGAGTTTTTGCCGTTTTATGCCGCGTACGACCGGCTGGACCAACGCCAGCAGCGCGCGTTTTACACCTCGCGCCGGCTGCCGCGGTTGTTGTCTGGCCAGCAGCGGCGCGGCGGGCCGCGCTCCAGCTATATCGGCAGCGAGGTTTATCTGTCGCTGGTCGATGCCGATCAAGCGCCTTATCGTTCCAGCCTGCGGCAATTGGCGATAACGACGCTCTGCACCAATCGTGATCTGCCGTTGCACATGCCGGTTGGGGTGGGTGAAACCGACTTTACGATGATTTCTGGAGCGCCGGTGCAATCGCTCCGCTGTGTGGCCGGCCCCACCAAGCCGCGACCGTCGCACGCCCACGGCGACACCGCGTGGCGCTTGATTAGCCATCTGGCGCTGAACTATCTGTCAATCGCCGACAGTTCCGAACGCCAGGGCGCGGCGGCGCTACGGGAATTGCTGGCCTTGTACGGCGATTTGGGAGAGGCGGCTACTTGCAAGCAAATTGATGGAGTCCGCTCAATCCGAACCCATCCGATTACGCGACGGGCGCCGATTCCAGGACCCATCGTCTTCGCCCGTGGCCTGGAGGTGAATCTTACCTTGGATGAAGCCGCCTTTGAGGGCGCGGGTATTTTTCTGTTAGGCGCCGTGCTGGAGCAGTTTTTCGCCAAATACGTGTCTATCAATTCTTTTACCGAGACGGTGGTGCATTCCTCCGAACGTGGCGAGATCATTCGATGGCCAGCGAGAATCGGGAAGCGGCACACGCTTTAGTGCTGTTCGAGGCGCTGCGGCAAACGCCCTACGCCTTCAGTTTTTTTCAGGCGCTGCGGCGGCTGGAGTGCCAGTATCGGGACCAACCGCGGCTGGGAAAATCCACCCGGCTGGCCGATGATCCAATCCGCTTGGCCCAGGAACCTTCCTTGGCGTTCGCGCCTTCTACCTTGGTTGCGTTTGATCCGGGTGGCGCGGATCGACCGCCGCGCCTGTCCGAGTATTTTCTGGGCTTGTTTGGTCCCAACGGGCCGCTACCCTTGCATCTGACCGAGTATGCGCGTGATCGGTTGCGCAATCACCACGATCCGACTTTTGCGCGGTTCGCTGATCTTTTTCACCATCGGATGCTCTGTCTGTTTTATCGGGCTTGGGCGGATACCCAGCCGACGGTCAGTTATGATCGGCCGGAAACCGACCGCTTTCATGTCTATGTCGGCGCGCAATTCGGCCTGGGAATGTCGTCGCTGTGGAATCGGGATGCCGCGCCGGATCTAGCCAAATTTCATTATGCGGGCCGGCTGGTTTGTCAGACCCGCAATCCGGAGGGGCTGGAAGCGCTTTTGCGAGATTTCTTCAAGCTGCCGGTGGCGGTCGAGACTTTCGTCGGTCATTGGTTGCCGCTGGATGAGAAGAGCCGCTGCCGGCTGGGTGAAACGCCCGCCACCGGCTTGCTCGGTCTCACGGCGGTGATCGGCGAGCGGGTTTGGGATTGTCAGCACAAATTTCGCATCGTTATTGGGCCGATGGCACTGCGAGAGTTTCAACGCTTTCTGCCCGGCAGCGACAGCTTGCGGCGTTTGGTCGCTTGGGTGCGCAACTACGTTGGCGACGAACTGTTCTGGGATCTAAACCTCGTCCTTAAAAAGGAAGAAGTGCCGCCCTTGGTGCTAGGCCAACAGTCGCAATTGGGTTGGACCACATGGCTGAGCGACCGGCCGCCGGCTCGTGATGCCGATGATTTGAAACTGGACGCCGTGACCTACAGCGTCTGACTTTTTATTTCCAAAACCGAATCCTCACGGGAGGCCGAGCCCATGGCCGAAATCAGTCGCGTCACCCTGTTCGGAAAGCTCAATAGCGTCGCTTACAAAGCGATTGAAAGCGCCACTGTGTTCTGCAAGCTGCGGGGTAACCCCTATGTGGAATTGGTGCATTGGCTGCATCAATTGTTGCAGCTTCAGGATACGGATCTACACCGGATTATCCAGCATTTCAGCCTGAATCCGAGCCGGGTCGCCAAGGATTTCACCGAGGCGCTGGATCGCTTGCCGCGCGGGGCGACCTCGATTTCCGATCTGTCCTCGCATGTGGATGCGACCGTGAAGGAGGCATGGGTCTATGCGACTCTGATGTTTAACGAGGCCCAAGTGCGGACGGGCCATCTTGTCGTTGGCATTCTGAAGACGCCCGATCTGCGCAACGCGCTGCTCGCTATCTCGCGCGAATTTGACAAGATCAAGCTGGATACGCTGAGCGAGCAGTTTGCCGCCATCGTCGCCGCTTCGCCAGAATCGGGTTTGCGCGCCACCGACGGTTCCCAGGTCGGCGGCGGGGCCGCGCCCGGCGAAGCCAGCGAAGCGATGGCCCCGCCGCCGATGGGCAAACAGGAAGCATTGCAGCGCTTTTCGGTCGATTTGACCGAACGGGCGCGCCAGGGCGAGCTTGATCCCATCGTCGGCCGCGATGAGGAAATTCGCCAGATCGTCGACATTCTGATGCGCCGCCGCCAGAACAATCCGATCCTGACCGGCGAAGCCGGGGTCGGCAAGACAGCGGTGGTGGAAGGCTTTGCCCAGCGGATCGCATCTGGCGACGTGCCACCCCCGTTACAAGGCGTGACGCTGCGGGTGCTGGATGTCGGTTTGTTGCAGGCCGGAGCCAGTATGAAGGGCGAATTCGAGAACCGGCTACGGCAGGTGATTGATGAAGTGCAGTCCTCGCTCAAGCCGATCATCTTATTCATCGACGAGGCCCATACCCTGGTCGGCGCGGGCGGCGCGGCCGGTACCGGCGACGCCGCCAACCTGCTCAAACCAGCGCTGGCGCGTGGCAAATTGCGCACCATCGCCGCAACGACCTGGGCCGAATACAAGAAGCATATTGAGAAAGACCCGGCCCTAACCCGCCGCTTCCAGGTGGTGCAGGTCGGCGAGCCGAGCGAGGAAAAAACGATCCTGATGATGCGCGGCATGGCGTCGACCATGGAGCAGCATCATCGCGTACAGATTCTGGATGAGGCGCTGGAAGCGGCGGTCAAACTATCGCATCGCTACATTCCGGCCCGTCAATTGCCGGATAAAGCGGTTAGCCTGTTAGATACCGCCAGCGCCCGCGTGACGATCAGTCTGCACGCGGTGCCGGCGGAAGTCGAGGACAGCCGCCGCCGGATCGAAGGTTTCAAAACGGAACTGGAGATTATCGGCCGTGAAACAGCGGTTGGCATCGATACCGCCCAGCGCGAGGCGACCGCTAAGGAAAAACTGGCTCTTGAACAAGAAAAACTAGCGGAATTAGAGGCCCGTTGGCAGGAAGAAAAAGGACTGGTCGATGCGATTTTAGGATTACGCGCCAAATTGCGCGGCGAGGGTGGAGTGGTGGACCAAGAAACCGCCGTTGAACCCGATTCGCGGCGGCAAGCATGGCTGGCCGAATTAAAGGCGCTTCAGGCCACATTGCACGCGCTTCAAGGCGAGTCGCCGCTGATTTTACCGAGCGTGGACGCCCAGGCGGTGGCCGCCGTGGTCGCCGACTGGACCGGTATCCCGGTCGGACGGATGGTCAAGAACGAAATCGAGACGGTCCTAGGGCTGGCCGACATTCTCAACCGCCGGATCATCGGCCAGCGCCACGCCTTGGACATGATCGCCCGCCGCATCCAAACCTCGCGCGCCGCGCTGGACAATCCCAACAAACCGATCGGCGTATTCATGCTGGCCGGACCCTCCGGCGTCGGCAAGACCGAAACCGCGCTCACCTTGGCCGAAGCCCTGTACGGCGGCGAGCAGAACGTCATCACCATCAATATGAGCGAGTTTCAGGAAGCGCATACCGTTTCAACTTTGAAAGGTGCGCCGCCGGGCTATGTCGGCTACGGCGAGGGCGGGGTGCTGACCGAAGCGGTGCGCCGCCGACCTTACAGCGTGGTGCTGTTGGATGAGGTGGAGAAAGCCCATCACGATGTGCACGAAATTTTCTTCCAGGTATTCGACAAGGGTTGGATGGAGGACGGTGAGGGCCGCTTCATCGACTTCAAGAATACCCTGATCTTGCTGACCACCAACGTCGGCACCGACTTAATCGCCGGCATGTGCAAAGACCCGGAGCTATTGCCCGATCCCGAAGGTCTGGGTAAGGCGTTGCGGGAACCACTGCTCAAGGTTTTCCCGCCCGCGTTGCTCGGCCGGCTGGTGACGATTCCGTATTACCCGCTCAGCGACGAGATGATCGGCGAGATCGTCCGCTTGCAACTGGGTCGGATCACGAAGCGGATCAAGGAAAATCACAAGGTGCCATTCGGTTACGACGAGGACGTCATCAAGTTGATTGTCAGCCGTTGCACCGAACTGGAAAGCGGCGGGCGGATGGTAGACGCGATTCTCACCAATACCATGCTCCCGGCAATCAGTCAGGAGTTTCTAACCCGAATGGTGGAAGGGAAGCCGGTCGCGCGGGTTCAGGTGCAGGTCAAGGACGGCGATTTTGCTTATGCTTTCGAGTGAGGTGTTTGTACCAGTAAAAGTATCGGGTAAAAAAGAGCCGGTTCAAAATGACTAGCCGAGATTCATTTTGAACTGCTTTTCTTGTTTCATAGGGCAATAATGATGGACATGTGGCTTTTTAAGCATTGCCTGAATCGGCATGAAAAATGCTAATCTAAGTGCTGAATTTATCCATTGCTCAGCAATAGTCTACTAAGACTTTAAAAAATAATTAGCCAATTTATTAAAGGCTACTTTCATCCAGCTTAAATAAACTTTGCAGGAAGGGTATTTATGGCAGGTATACAGATAAATATTGGCGATCATGTGAGTCACCAGCCCGGTTATGATGCTATTCCCATCGGTCATCAAAAAACCATGCGATGGGCACGCACCAAAGCTAAATGGATCGCCAGTAATATTAATTCGGCCAATACTTATTTTCATACCTTGCCTGATGGCCGATCACTGAGTGATCTGTTGGGAGATAGTTCGATTTGGGTCAATTACCATGCCACCATGCCTGATTTTGGTGAAGCCGAAATCAGTGGTAAGGAAATTGCCATCTCCCACACCGCTTATCGGATAGGGCGCTGGACCGTGTTGGCCACCTTGATTCATGAATTAGCACATATCAATGGCGCGCCGGGTACTCCGGACAAACGGGCGGAGCGGGCAGTTATCGAGTGTGGAATGGGCAAGCTATCCGAACTGACCACAGGCGTTGATGATCCCTTTACGCCTTACAATCCAAATATTGGGGGCTGATTGCCTATGCGGCGGAGAAGTTGGTATCAGCTCGTTATTTTGACTGCGTTCTTATCGGGAGCGCCAGTTGCTGGCTTTGCGTGTCGTTGTCTTGAGGATATTTCTCCAGCAGCGGCTTATAAGTATGCGGATGCGGTAGTTCAAGGCCAGGTTCAAACAGTGCGTGGCGATATTAATGCGCGAGAAGGTTCCACGGCGAGCGTGGCTGTTTCAAAAGCTTGGAAAATGAGCGTGAGTGGTGAAATAGAAGTTTTGACGTCCAAGAGTTGCGCGTTTGCATTTGAAGCTGAAACAGAATATTTGCTTTATCTCCAAATATTGCCCAATGGAACAGGTTATACCACTAGGCGCTGCGCTGGTAATAAGCCCATTGCCGAGGCTCGAAAAGCCTTGGATTGGTTAGCACGGCGAGGTGCGCCTGCTACTCTCCAAAGAGCAGCGCCTTGAATGCTCGCAAGCAGCGCCAACCCCGTTTACTGTTCCGCGTGCCGCGTCAAATAACGGGGTGCCTGATCTTTATCGAAGTCCGTTTATGAATCGCAAACAGCGTAGAGCACAAGTGAGTGGGAAACAGCCGCGCGCCGATTCCTCTTCAAAAGCATTGGCCGAAGCGATTCAACTGCACCGCCAGGGACAATTGGACGCGGCGGAAACGCTGTATCGACAAACGCTGGCGCGCAATCCACGCCAGATCGACGCCCTGCATTTTCTCGGCGTGTTGCTCTCGCAACGGGGCCGTCATTCGGAAGGAGCCGAATCGATCCGTCGGGCGCTGGACATTGATCCGAACTATGCGGATGCCTGGAACAATCTGGGCAACGTGCGCGCGGGCATGGATCGCTGGGACGAGGCGGCGGAAGCCTATCAGCGCACCAGCGAATTGGCGCCCGACAATGCCAGCGCCCGCTGTAATCTCGGTGTGATGTTACTGCGATCACAGCGCTTTGGAGAAGCGGCCGCCGCCTTCCAACAAGCCATCGTCCTGGCTCCCAGCCTGATCGAAGCGCATTTCAATCTGGGTAAGGCGCTGAGCGCCAAGGGTCGTTACGATGAGGCGATCGCCGCCTATCAGGAAGTCATCCGCCTGCAACCTACGCATGCGATGGCGTACCGGAGCCGGGGCATTCTCTTGTACCGGTTAGAGCGCAGCGACGAGGCCGCCGCCATGTTTCGAGACTGGCTGGCGCTGGATCCGGCCAATCCAGTGGCCAAGCACATGCTGGCGGCGCATTCAAAGCAGGATGTGCCGGAGCGGGCCGCCGATAATTATGTCCAGCAGTTGTTCGACGGGATGGCCGACAGCTTTGACGATCATCTGCACAGGCTGGAATACCGCGCCCCCGAATTGGTTGCGGCCGCGGTCGTGACGCGAGTTGGCAGGCCAGAGGCCGCGTTCAACGTGCTGGATGCCGGGTGCGGCACCGGGCTTTGCGGCCCGTCGCTACGTCCCTATGCCCGACGTTTGGTTGGCGTTGATCTGTCGCCGCGGATGGTGGAGCGGGCGCGAAGTCGCGGTGATTACGACGAAGTCGCTATCGCGGAATTGACGGCGTTCCTCATTGATCGGCCAGCCGCTTACGATCTGATTGTGTCCGCCGATACCTTGGTATATTTCGGACAGCTGGAGCCGGTTCTGACCGCTACGGCGGCTGCGTTGCGACCAGAGGGCTGGCTAGCCTTTACCGTGGAGCAGGTGGCGGAGCAGGACGCGCCGGCCGGCTTTGATCTCGATAGCAGTGGTCGCTACCAACATTCTGAAGCGTATTTGCGGCGCGTGTTGGCTCAGGTGGGATTACTGGTCGAATCACTGGATGGTGTCATGTTACGGCTGGAGGCGGGTCGGTACGTCAACGGCTTTTTGGTAATGGCCCGCAAGCCTGCTTTGAGAACCGATGATCAAAATAGCGAGGAGCAATTTGACTAACCAGCCAGATAAAGTAGACCCAGCAAAACTGAGCGCTGGTGATCTTTCTTCTCATAAAGAGGCTCCAGCGCTGCTGGCGCAAGCGATGGCCCTACACCGCCAAGGGCGCTTATCGGAAGCGCAATCGCTGTACGAGCATCTTATCCGCCGCCAGCCCCGTCATGCGGAAGCGTTAAATTTTTTAGGAGTTCTGCAACAACAATGGGGCCAATCCACCCAGGCGGAACTGTTGTTTCGTCGGTCGATTCATGCTGCTCCCGCCTACGCATCCGCCTATTCCCATCTCGGCGACGTGCTGGTGACTCAGCGGCGTTATGCAGAAGCAACCGCCGCCTATCGCCAAGCAATCATTCTGCGGCCAGACGAGGTGGATGCCTATGTTGGTCTGGGAACATTGTTCAAGAATTTGGGCCAGTTAGCGGAAAGCTTGGCGGCCTATCGCGCCGCCAGCGAGCGCCAGCCAAGCGATCCGGAAATCCATTACCGCATCGCTTGCTTGTTAGAGGAGCTAGGACGAAGCGAGGAGGCGCTCACATCGGTTCGAACCGCCTTGGAGAGCGATGGTGCGCATCAAGGCGCCTTGATGTTGATCGGCACCCTACTGCATCGCTTGGGAAAGCGTGAAGAGGCGCGCGAGATCTTGGGCAATGCGGTCTTTCAACTAGGCGGCACCGAGAATGCACTTGCGCTGTTGCAGCATTGGCTGGAGCTGATGCCGGACGATCCAGTAGCGCAACACCGATTGGCGGCCTGGTTCGGGCGAGACGTTCCAGAGCGGGCCTCGGACGCTTATGTAACCGATTTGTTTGATCGTTACGCCGAACAGTTCGACCAGCATCTGCAAAAATTGGGTTACCGGGCGCCAGCCTTGTTAATGGCGCGGTTGGTCGAAAAGTTGGGGGAAGGAAGCGGGCGGTTCGAGGTGTTGGACGCCGGTTGCGGCACCGGTTTATGCGCACCGCTGTTAAAGCCTTATGCCCGCCGTTTGAGCGGCGTCGATCTGTCGTCCCGGATGATCGAAAAGGCGCGCGAACGGGGCGGTTACGACGAGCTGACAGTCGCTGAACTGGCTGCTTTTCTGACCGAACGGCCCGATCGCTACGACCTGATCGTTTCGGCGGATACGCTAGTGTACTTTGGGGATCTGACGCAAGTCAGCGGAGCGGCGGCGGCGGCCTTACGAGCCGGCGGTTGTTTGGGATTCACCGTGGAACGGATTGAGCCAGAAAACGCGCCAGAAGGTTATTACCTCAACAAAAGCGGTCGCTATAGCCACACCGCCGACTATGTAAGGCGGATCTTGGCCGCCACCGGCTTGAACGACCTGAGCCTGACGGAGGTGGCGCTGCGCCAGGAAGGCGATCAATCGGTTGCGGGTTACGTTGTGCTGGCGAACAAACCAAATCTTCATCAAGTTGCTTGATTGGCTGGATTCTTATCCGCGTCAACGTTATCTTCCCTATCTTCGCGCATCGAGCGCTTCAATGCCCGCGCCAAGCGCTTTCCCTTGGGTTCCTTGCAGGAGATAGTCTTCAATGGTCGAATTCGACGACATACGGCAACTGGTTGGCGAGTTGTTGCAGTTGGGCGACCGGGTACGCAAATGGGGATCGGACACCCCGTTAATGGGCGGTATTCCTGAATTCGACTCGATGGCGGTAATCGCCCTCATTCAAGCGTTGGAAGAACGGTTCCACATTCAGATCGCTGACGATGAGGTCAGCGCGGAGACCTTTGAAACGCTGGGGACGGTTTATGAATTCGTTCAAGACAAGATAGCGGCGGGGGTTTGATCCTCCGCGGTGAGCAGTCAGCGCGTACGGGAACGCCATCCTCAAGTTGGAGGAGGAGGTGAGAAAATTATTATTTTTATATATAGATCATATTAATTTTCTTATGCGCTCTCGGTCTTGCGCGGGCCGTTCTCAAGGTGGCCAGATAGCCTATCAGGCGGAATCCAATGCGCTTAGCAGTATTGCGCCAAGAACGCCGGTATGCGTCGTTCCAGCCAATAATCGGCTCGCCAAGGCCAGCGCCCGGCAATGAAACCGACATGACCGCCATTGGAACACAGCTCCAATCGCACCTGGGAGGAAAGCTCCGCGTCTGTTGGTACGCTGTCCGCCGACATGAAAGGATCATCTAGCGCGTGCAGGATCAAGGTTGGCGGACGGATGCCCGCCAAGAACTGGCGGCAACTCGCGCGGCTGTAGTAGTCGCCCACGCCGGCATAGCCATGAAGAGGTGAGGTGACCCGATCATCGAAAGCGTAAAAGTCCCGCAATGCCGCCAGCTCGTCCAACCCGATCGGGCCATCGGTCCGAGAGCGAAACTTTCTGCGGTAGCTGCGTTTTAGCCGGCCTAGCAGATGCCATTGGTAGAGCTGGGAGAAGCCTTGACCTAAGCGTCGCGCGGTAGCATCCAGCTGAAAGGGGGCCGATACCACCACGGCGGCTTGCAGCGGAGGATCGGTTTCAGTTTGCCCCAGCCATTTCAGCAGCGCATTCCCACCGAGCGAATAAGCCACAACGGCTAAGGGTGTGGCGGGTTCCCGTTGGTGTAGTCTCTCCACCACATAGGCGATATCGGTTGTGTCACCGGCGCAATAGCTGCGCGCCAATCGGTTTGGTTGGCCGCTACAGCCGCGAAAATGCATGACGGCACCGCGCCAGCCCTGTTTCGAGATGGCCGCCAACAAGCCAGCGGCATAATGCGAATGGCTGGACCCTTCCAGACCGTGGATGACCAGCACAATCGGGCCTCCCACGCCGGTCGTCCAGTCCAAATCCAGAAAATCGCCATCAGGCAGTTCCAGCCGTTCGCGGCGCAAGGGCAAGCGTGGCCGTCGCCGGCATACTACCGGCCACAAGGTCTGCGCATGCGGGCCAGGGAGCCACCAGGCCGGGCGAAAATCCGCCGCTTCAATCATGATGGTGACCGATGGCCAGAGCCTCAATGCCAAAAACGATCTGGGCGCGGTAACCCCGCGCCCAGCTTTTAGGAGGCGGCGCGCAAGCCGCTTATGGTTTATTGCGACTGAGCGGTTTCTGCCTCGGCTGGAGCCGGCTCAGCCGAAGCAACAGCTTTGGCGGTAGCCGGTTCCTCGACCGGAGCCGCGAGTTCGGTTGGCGTTTCTTCTTCGGCGCTTGCTTCGGCGGGCTCGGGCTCCGGCAAGGGCTCCGGCCGCAGAACGATGCTGCCCAGTGGCGGCACCGTGATGGTGATGGAGTAGGGTTTTTCCATCCAAGGCCGCTCCTCGGCAATCAGTTCGACATCTCCGTTGCCGACCCCGCTGCCGCCATAGTAATGCGAATCGGAATTGAGCGCTTCAGTATAGCGGCACAGCCGTGGCACGCCGATGCGATAGCCATGACGGGGTACCGGTGTGAAGTTCACCACCACGATTAGAAAATCGTCATCCTTCTTACGGATGTAACTCATGATGGATTGTTCGGCGTCATGGCAGTCGATCCACTCAAAACCTTGCCATTCGAACTCGAAATGATAGAGCGCGCTTTCACTGGTATACAGTCGGTTCAAATCCTTGACCAGAAGTTTTAGTCCTTGGTGGAAACCGTACTCAAGCACATACCAGTCGAGGGTGGATGCCTCGTTCCATTCGGTGCCTTGACCGAATTCGGTTCCCATGAACAGCAGCTTTTTCCCCGGGTGAGTGAACATATAGGTGTAAAGCAGCCGCAAATTGGCGAAGCGCTGCCATTCGTCGCCCGGCATTTTGTTGATCATTGAGCCTTTACCGTGCACCACCTCATCGTGGGAGAACGGCAGCATGAAGTTCTCGGTGAAGCAGTACAGCATGCTGAAGGTCAGCAGGTCATGGTGGTACTTGCGATGGACCGGATTTTGCGCCATGTAGCGCAGGGTGTCGTTCATCCAGCCCATGTTCCACTTCAAGCTGAACCCCAAGCCGCCAAGATAAGTTGGACGGGTCACCTGGGGCCAAGAGGTGGATTCCTCGGCGATAACCATCGTGCCGGGGTGCTCGCTGTGCACAACCGTGTTCAATTCGCGCAGGAAATCGATCGCTTCCAGATTTTCCCGCCCGCCGTACTTGTTGGGAATCCATTCCTTGCGGGAATAATCCAGATACAGCATTGAAGCAACGGCGTCGACTCGCAGCCCGTCGAGATGGAATTCCTCAAGCCAATACATGGCGCTGGATAGCAGGAAATTTTTGACCTCGTAGCGGCCGTAATTGAAGATCAGCGTACCCCAGTCGAGATGCTCGCCCAGGCGGGAGTCGGCATGCTCGTACAGCGGCTCGCCGTCGAAACGGGCCAAGCCGTGAGCATCCTTGGGAAAATGCGCCGGCACCCAATCCAGAATCACACCGATATCATGCTGGTGGCAGTAATCCATGAAGTAACGGAAATCGTCCGGTGTTCCAAAGCGGCTGGTCGGCGCGTAATAGCCGATGGTCTGATAACCCCATGACCCATCAAAAGGATGTTCGGTAATCGGTAATAGCTCGATGTGGGTGAAGCCCAGATCCTTCACATACTCGACCAATTGGTGCGCCAGTTCCCGGTAGTTTATGAACGCGCCTTCCCAGCCGCGCCGCCAGGACCCGAGATGGACTTCGTAAACGGACATCGGGTGGTGCAGCCAGTCCAAGCTTTTCCGATGTTCCATCCATGCTCCGTCCCCCCAGGCGTACGTATCGGGTTTGGCCACAATGGTGGACGTGCTGGGCCGCATCTCGAAATGCTGGCCGTAGGGGTCCGCTTTCAGGAAAACCGACCCGTTGGTGCGGCTGCGGAGCTCAAACTTATAGAGATCGCCCGCGCACAGATTGGGGATGAACAGCTCCCAGATGCCGCTGGCACCGCGACCCCGCATCGGGTGGCAGCGGCCATCCCAACGGTTGAAGTTGCCGACCACGCTGACCCGCTCGGCGTTGGGCGCCCAAACCCCGAACAGCACGCCGGAAACGCCGTCCGCCACATGCGGGTGCGCGCCCAGGAAGCGGTATGCGTGCCAGTGCTTGCCTTCGCCGAATAGGTACAGGTCAAAATCAGCGATTTGGGGCGGGAAACAATAGGGATCGTAGGCTACATACTCGTTGCCGTCCGAATCGCGCCAGCTCAACTGGTAGCGTTCGGGGACTTGCTTGGGCTTGCCGCGCCACTCGAAAAGGTCGGTATTGGGTATGCGCTGTAGCGGCAAATCGCCCTCGACGATTTTAACTTCCTTAGCGTAGGGTAGATGAACGCGAACCACGAGCTTATCATCTTGCGGATGCCGGCCCAGCAAGGCAAAAGGATCATGGTGGCGGGCTTCGATGAGGCGTTGCAAATCAGAGTTGAGTTTCGGGCTCGTCACGTTTTTCATCCTGTTATGTTGACGGTGGAGGCCATGTTTGATGGCAGGCAATGCCCCCGCGAAAGATCTGGTGGTGATCGCTCACCGATGTCGCGGCGTTAGTAAGCATCGGTTCTGGATAAATGTCGGCGTCAAGCATCATAGGCACCGAAGGTCAACTCATTATAGCGCGAATCGTCTAAAGGATGATTTTCTATACGGATATACTAAGTCGCTTGGGGTGGAAAATCGGTGAGTTGGTACGGGGTCAAGCCGCGCGCGGGCAGCCTCATCCAGGTCGAGCGTGAGGCAGGGCGGTCGTGGTGGACAAGCTATCGAGCAGGCTGTTGTTATTCGGCGGCAAATCAGCCGAAACCAATCCGGCGATCCGCTAAAATGGGCGCCTGGTTAGGCGCGATCCGGCTTGAGTCAATTTAGTAGGCAAAGAGATTCCTCGCGCGCGGGCATTCTCCACCGACTGTAGTTTGATAGTATTATGGCCGTATTATCTATACTGTAATAATTCGTCCAAATGCCTAAAGGAACGATCCATGAATTTTCGTAAACCGCTTGCATTCACGTTGATTTTGGGGTTGGGCGCGCTGGGGGGGTGTTCCGAGTCATCGGACAAGCCGGTGAGTTTCCAGAAGGACATAATGCCGATTTTGAAGTCAAGCTGTGCTGAGTGCCATACCCCGCCCAAGGGTGAAGGCTACCAAAAAACGGGTTTGGCGGTAGGCACGTATGAGGAATTGATGAAAGGAACCAAAATGGGACCGGTCATTGTTCCCGGCCAGAGCCTCAACAGCAGTCTAAATCGCTTGATCGAAGGGCGTCCCGGCGTGGACCCCTCGATTCAGATGCCGCATGGTAAAGTCAAACTGCCAGAAGCGCAATTGGTGCTGCTTCGCAAATGGGTGGACCAAGGCGCCAAGAACAACTAGCCGCGTCCTGAGCGTTTTTTACCAGTCACCCCATCGGGGTGGCTGGCGATCAGGCGATTTTTCCAAGCCAATCTATACTTAAAATCCGTCCGCTCCAATTCCCCGTTTATCCCCTTGCCGAACTTTCGGCGGCGGGTGTTGTATTCCTTTTTGGATATTTTTCTGGGGATGCTCATGGTCAGTTCTAGGCAGACCGCGCTCGCTGGCGCCGATTTTGACACCTGGTTGGACACTCTGCAGATTGATTGGCTCCCCCCGCAAATCGAGACGGTTAGAACCGCTTACACCCTGAGTGGAGAGCCAGATTTGGCGGTCGCTGACTTGTTGGCCGATCTGGGGATGGATCACGAGGTGATCGCCGCCGCGCTGCTGTACGAATCGGTGGTAACGGCGCAAATCAAACTCGATTGGGTGGGAGAAAAGTTTGGCGCTTCCGTCGCCAGCTTGCTCAATGGCCTCGGCAAGCTCGACGCCATCGGCGAATTGCACCAGAGCAGCCAGCACGTCGGCCACCAGCTGGAAAGCTTGCGCAAGATGTTGCTGGCCATGGCGCAGGATGTGCGGGTGGTATTCATCAAACTGGCCATGCGCTTGCACACGTTGCGCCAGCTCGGACCAATGCCGGAGGAGGGGCGGCGACGTATCGCCAGGGAAACCCTGGATATTTTTACCCCTTTGGCCAATCGGCTGGGTATCGGCCGGATCAAGTGGGAAATGGAAGATCTGGCCTTGCGTTGCTTGGATGCGGTGATTTACAAGCAAATAGCCGCCGCGCTCGACGAACGCCGCGCCGATCGAGAACGCTATATCGCCCGCGTCATGGAGGAGCTGCGGGGTTATTTGCGACAAGCGGGCATCCGTGCCGAAGTCAGCGGCCGCGCCAAGCATATCTATAGCATCTGGCGGAAGATGCAGCGCAAGAATCTGTCGTTCGAGCAGATTTTTGACGTGCGGGCGGTACGGGTGATGGTGGAGACGCTCAACGACTGTTACGCCGCGCTGGGCGTGGTGCATGGGCACTGGAACCACATTCAACAGGAGTTCGACGACTATATCGTCCATCCCAAACCCAACGGCTATCAGTCGCTACATACGGCGGTGATAGGGCCGGAAGGTCGGGCCTTGGAAGTTCAAATTCGCACGCATACCATGCACCAGAACGCCGAGTTGGGAATCGCCGCCCACTGGCGTTACAAGGAAGGAGGAGTCAGTCCCGGCGATGCGGCCGAACAGCAAATCGCCTGGCTGCGGCAGATGCTGGAGTATCGGGATGAAGACGCTGACGACGGGGATTTATTGGAGCGGTTTAAGGCGGAGGCGTTTCAGGATCGGGTTTACGCCATTACCCCGAAAGGCGCAATCATCGACTTGGCTCAGGGGGCGACGCCACTGGATTTCGCCTATCACATTCATACCGAAATCGGGCACCGCTGTCGGGGCGCCAAGGTCAACGGCCGGATCGTGCCGCTGAACTACGAACTCAAGAACGGCGAACAGGTCGAGGTGCTGACCGCTAAAGCCGGCGGACCCAGTCGGGACTGGCTCAGCCCGCATTTGGGCTACATTCGAACCAATCGCGCGAAAGCCAAGGTGCGCCAATGGTTTTTTCAGCAAGATCAGGATAAAAGCATCGCCGTCGGCCGAACGGCGCTGGATCGTGAATTTCAACGGCTCGGCATCCGGCAGTTCAAGCTGGAGAAAGCCTCGGCCCGGCTAGGATTTAGCCATCCCGATGAGTTATGCGCGGCGATCGGTCATGGTGTTCTGACCACCGCGCAAGTGGTGGCTCGAATACAGGATTTGTTGCCAGCCCCGCCCGCGCCAGCGGAGAGTCAGGCCATTTCCCGCAAGTTCAAATCCGCCGAGCCGGGCAAGGATGATGTGCGGATACGTGGCGTCGGCCAGTTGCTGACGCAAATGGGGCAATGTTGCCAGCCGGCGCCGTTCGAACCCATCGCTGGCTATATCACGCAGGGCCGCGGGGTGACCATCCACCGCCAGGATTGCACCAATTTTCTCGGGTTGGCCAGCCAGCATCACGAGCGTGTCATTGAAGTTGGATGGGGAGAGACGCCGGCCACCTATCCGGTGGATATTATGATCGTGGCCCATGACCGCTCCGGCTTGCTGCGCGATATTACCTCGATTCTGGCGAACGATCAGGTCAACGTCCTGGGGGCGCACACGCTCACCAACAAGGAAAAATCCATCGCGCACATGCGATTGACCGCGGAAATCACCGATGTGGTGCAACTCAGTCATATACTGGACAAAATAACTCAGTTACCGAATATCGTGACCGCGTATCGTAAAACTTGAAGCGGGCTCTTATTCAATCCGGGCCAGCATCAGGCGTGTTTCCCGCAGGAGCGGGTTACGGCGCAACAAGAGGGCGAGCCGGCTGCCGCCACTTTGCCGCCAGAGGGTGGCGGCGCGGATGCCGGCCAGCAACAGGGCGCGGATTCGGTTGGCATTCTCTGGGTTATTGAGGTGAATCGGAACGCCGTTGACCATAATACGCGGCGACAGGGTGCTGATGTTTTTCAGGTAAATATCGGCGAAGCGAGCGATGGTGTTGCTGTGGTTAAGCGGGAAGTGGGGCAGATTTTGAATGATTTCTTTCAGGCTGGCGCCGATGGTTTGCAACAAATCAGCGCGCCCGGAAAGTTTGCGCTCCAATCCTAGCAAGGCCACAGCGTAGCGCGTTAACTCAATATCCTTGGGGTTGCTGAGTTGCTGTTCTAGCAGGTGGAGCCCCGATCGCAACCGCGGCAAATCGCCAAAGATCTCGATGCTGCTGTTGGCGTCGATCTTGAGCAAGCTGGTCAGGCAGGTATCGACATCTTCCGTATTGGCTTGGCCGCGGCGGGCGATGCCGCGCACTAAATCGGCCGCTTGCAGGACGGCGGCGAGAGCGATGGCGCGATCGTGATCAGTCTGGGGCATGGGAAAGAACAATAAAAGTGGGGTCAGTCATGGGCGCGATTGATGATGCCGCCACCGAGACATTCATTCCCCGCATAAAAAACGACGGCTTGACCTGGAGTGATCGCTCGTTGGGGTTGGTCGAAACCAACCATGACGCCGTCGGTATTCTGCGATTCCACCAAGCAGGATTGATCGGATTGTCGGTAGCGAATCTTGGCTTGGCAACGCAGGGGAAAGCTTGGCGGGTGGCCGGTAATCCACTGGACTTGTGACGCGTGCAACCGGCGATGAAACAGGGCGGGATGCTGGTGGCCCTGGGCGACGAGCAGGGAATTCTCCTGTAAATCCTTGTCGACGACATACCACGGCTCGCCACTACCGTCGCGCCGACCGCCGATGCCGAGCCCTTGGCGTTGGCCGATGGTGTGAAACATCAGTCCGTTGTGCTCGCCGAGCACTGTCCCGTCCGTCGAGCGGATCGGCCCCGGCTGCATGGGGAGGTAACGGCTTAAAAATTCCCGAAACGGGCGCTCGCCAATGAAGCAAATCCCGGTGCTATCTTTTTTCGCATGCGTGATGAGGCCAGCGGCGGCGGCGCGCGCGCGCACCTGGTCTTTGCGCCATTCGCCGACCGGAAATAAGGTACTGGCCAGTTGGGCCTGATTGAGGCGATATAAAAAATAGCTCTGATCCTTAGCGGGATCACGACCCTTGAGCAGGCGCCAGCAACCATCCCGCATGATCGTTCGGGCATAGTGTCCGGTAGCGATGCGCTCGGCTCCCAAGCGGCGGGCGTGGTCCAGGAAGGATTTAAATTTAATTTCGCTATTGCATAGCGTGTCGGGGTTGGGCGTTCGGCCGCGACGATATTCCTCCAGGAAATGATGGAATACCCGCGTTTGGTAATCGGACGTAAAATTGACCTGATGCAATGGAATATTCAGGGTTTCACAGACTGCTCTGGCATCTTCCAGGTCTTCGGCCGCGGCGCAATAGCCGGTTTCGTAAGTCTCCTCCCAGTTCTTCATGAACACGCCATGCACTTCAAACCCTTGTTCGAGCAGTAAGAGAGCGGCGACCGAGGAATCCACGCCGCCGGATAGGCCGACGACAATTCGGGTAGTGGGCATTGCTGGAGGACAGAAAGCGATTCAATAAAGGTTTATGAGTCAAACGAAGGATATGATAGCAGACGCTTTCAGAGGCCACAGCCACGCAAGGGCAACCGCCCGTTTGACAGTGCGACGATGGCCAGTCAGCAATAGCCAAAATCTGGCTGGAAGCTACCGTGTCGCCGCCACTGCGCCGGCCATTCAATCCGGCTGTTGCGCGGTGGATTCCCGGCGGCGGGGAGAAAGGGTGGGAACCGAAGCTAAAGGTTCAGCTCTACGCAAGGAGAATGCAACTACAGTTTCCGGGCAGTGCAACGTCGCGTACCGCCCAGAAACAGGTCGGGCGAGATTACTTGGCGATGCTGTCTTTGATCAATTTATCAAATTCGGCCTTGAAACCCGCCATCAGGTCGGCCAATGCTTTGGTATCGCCCAGGAACTTCTGATGCAGGCTAGAAATGGACTCGGCTTGACTGGAGAGGAAGGTCTGCAAGCTGGCCGGATCGTTGATATCGGCGGCGGCCTTCATCCGGTCCATTGCCAAGTTGATATAGGACTGAAGCGCATTCATCTGAAAATTAACCAAGGCTTCCAGATTGGCGGCTGACAATTTATTGGCCTTGATGACGGGATTCAAGAAATTTTGGTACTGCTCAGACATTTTGGTCAGTGCTTCGTTAGCCATTTCGAGGCTCCATAATAAAAAAATGATTAATCAAAAGTTGCTGGCCTATCTCGACCTCACCCCTTAAGAATAACGCATTTTTTGCTGCACTGCAATATAATCCTCTTGGGCTGCGCCTATCCTTAATAGAGAGACTATTTTGGCGATTAATAGGATGGCAGTGTATAATACCCACTTTTATATAAGGATAATTTACTAAGCCTATGTGGTTTAAAAATCTCACATTGTTTCGATTTTCCGAGCCATTCTCACCCACTCCTGAAACCTTGGCCGAGCAGTTGCCACCATACGCTTTTCAACCTTGCTCCAGCTATCAACCGCTGGCTACGGGTTGGGCGCCGCCGTTGGGGCGTAAGGCGGTCGAGCTTGTGCATACTGTTGCGAGTCGCTCGCTCGTGTGCTTGCGGACTGAAGAGAAGCTGTTACCGGCTGGCGTACTCAATCAGATGGTTGCGGAGCGTATTGCCGTGATTGAAGACCAGCAGCGGCGGCCTGTAAGACGCCGGGAAAAACAGGACTTGCGCGATCAACTGGTGGAAGAGTTATTGCCCCGGGCCTTGATTCGAGGTCGGCGGAACTATGCTTATCTCGATACTGTGGGCGGTTGGTTGGTGGTGGATAGCGCCAATCGGCATGGAGTTGAAGCCGTGACTGGGCTGTTACGCCGAACGCTAGGTACGCTTCCGATCACACCACCCAAGGTCAAGCAATCCGTGGCGGCGGCCATGACGGCCTGGCTGGCCGAAGGTCGAAGCCCGCTGGATTTCGCTTTTGGGGATAGTTGCGAATTGCGAGAGCCGGGAGAGGACGGTGGGGTTGTGCGCTGTCGGGGCCAAGATTTGACGGGTGACGAGATTCGCGGTCACCTGGCGGCAGGGAAGCAGCTTACCCAACTCGGCTTGATCTGGAATGGAAGGATTGCGTTCGTATTGGATGAAGAGTTAGTCATCCGTCGCTTACAGTTTCTGGATGTTATCCGGGAATCCCTGGATGATAGCGTTACAGATTCGCCCGAGGCCGTTTTCGACGCCCAGTATGCCTTGATGAGCGGCGAGTTAGCGCTTTTATTACCCCGCTTACTGGAGCTTTTTGGCGGGGAAGCCTAGCAGTACGGATCGAATCAATAAAAATTGTGTTCCTTAATTTTAAGGATGGGCCATGGGTATTTCGCAACTGACCGAGTTGTTCGTATTAGTCGGTGTGGCGGCAGCCATCCTATTAGCTGTCAGGTTGATTGCCCATCTCAGTCGCGGTAGCAAGCAGCGGAGAGAAGAGCGCTTGCAGGAGGCGGAGCGAGCGGCGGAGGAACGGGTGGCGGGGGAGCGGGCGGCGGCGAACCAGGCGGCGGCAAATGAGATGGCGGCGCGGCGGGCCGCGATAGAGAGCGAGGTGGCCGCGAGACGAGCGGCAATGGAAGCAACCGCGGCGCAAGAGGCGGCAATGGAAAAAGCAGCCTTGGAACAAGCCATCGCCGAATGGGCGGCGGCCGAACAGGCGGAAGGTGAGCGCGCCCAACTGCGGCGCAGCAGAGAAGGGCGATGGGACGCTGAACAGTTGGAGGAGCGGATGGAGGCAGTGGAGGCGGCCATCGCTGACTGGCTCCACGCCGAACAGGAAAGCAGCGGGTTGGACGTCATCGCGGTGCCGGATAAAACTGAGGGGAAGAAATACACTCGCACCGAGGCCATTCGCCAACAGGTTTTTCTTACGGCCGAAAAAGTTACAAAAGAAGTCGCGGACCTCGATTTCATCAAAAATCGGATACAGGCCGGCGTGGATTTCCTACCCATCGAATTTAGGCAGACCATAGATGACTGGAAGAAAGGCGCAACTTTACGGAATAGCACCTTTGACGATCTTAAACTGAAATTCCGCTACAAAGCGTATTCCATCGAAGATGGTTATGAATTGCTGTATCTCTACAATGACTGGTTGGCCCAGCAGCGCCAAAAGCTTCGGGTGTTCATTCGATTGCTGGGCACCGAAGTCGATCCCATGGAATCCATTCAAGCGGCCATCGAGCGGGCTGAGATCCACGAACGCGAGAAATACCTCGAAATGGACGTGGATATAATCTTCACTTTGCGCGAAATTCGCTCTATTTTAGAAAATCTCATGCGTATGGAAGCCATTCTTAGGGAACTTGAGATCGTCTGCCAAAAGCGCTCGGAACAAATTATCGCGCCCCCTTGGGAAGCCAAGGGCTCTTTGTAAGCGATTTTTTCGCGTGTACTTCTTGTTTGGACAGCACCGGTACAAGCAGCTGAGCAAATAGCGGCAATATGTCTATAATCATTTCGGGTGAGGGGGTAAATGTCGTCCCCGCCATAACCTACATTCAAGTTAGAGCGAATATATGGCGTTGTTTCGCTTGAACTTATTATTTTGAAACGACAAAATTTAGTGGTATATGCTGGAAAATTGGGAGTTGCTCATGCGAAAAGTAATGACGCTGTTGATGGCCGTGTGCTTGTTCTCTTTAGGTTTTTCCGCTTCGGCGGCAGAGAAAACCTTGAAACTGGGCGTCATCGCCGAACTGACGGGCGACATGCCCGCGGTGGGAACCTCCTGCAAGAACGCCGCCGAAATGGCCGTTAAGGAAATTAATGCCGCCGGTGGGGTGCAAGTGGGCAAGCAGAAAATGAAAGTGGAGCTAGTGGTGGAGGATAACGCCGGTAAGGCCGATCAATCCGCCGCCGCCGCCCAAAAACTGATCACTCAGGACGAAGTGCTGGCCATTGTGGGTCCCAACGCCAGCCGTTATGCGATTCCCGCTTCGGAAATCGCCGAAAGCTCGGAGACAGTGCTGATTACCCCTTGGTCAACCAATCCCAAGACCACCCTGGACGCCACGACCAATCAGCCCAAGAAATATGTGTTTCGGGCGTGCTTCATCGACCCCTTCCAAGGTGGCGTATTGGCTAAGTTCGCGCTGGAGAACCTGAAAGCCAAGAATGCGGCGGTGCTGTATGACGTAGCGTCCGATTACAACAAAGGCATCGCCGAGGTATTCAAGGCAAACTATGAAAAACTGGGTGGGAAGGTCGTCGCCTTCGAGACTTACACCACCAACGACAAGGATTTCTCGGCGCAGCTGACCAAGATCAAGGACGCCAAACCCGACGTCATTTTCCTGCCCAACTATTACAGTGAAGTGCCGCTACAGGTGCAACAGGCCAAGCGCTTGGGGATTACCGTTCCTTTCATCGGCAGCGATTCCTGGGGCAGCAACGAGCTGTTGACTTTGGGCGGCGCCGATTTGAACGGTTACTACTTCAGCACCCACTACGCCGCTGACAACGCCGCGCCCGTCGCCAAGAAATTCATCGAAGATTACGAGAAAACCTACGGCGCCAAGCCGGATGACGTGGCGGCTTTAACCTATGACGCTTTCGGGTTGCTGTTCGGCTCAATCAAGAGCGCTGGCAAGGCTGATCGTGAAGCGATCCGCGCGGCGTTATCCACCCTGCCGAGCTACAAGGGCGTCACCGGTGACATGAAATTCACGGCTGATTCGCGCGATCCGATCAAGAGCGCGGTGATCCTCCAGATCAAGGACACTAAATTCACCTACTTCACCAATGCCAATCCCTGATTCATCGGGATGAGGGCGTCATCTGACGTGAAGGCGGCCCACCGGGCCGCCTTTCTTATTAACTGGTGGCTGGGCGGGTAAGCAACGTTGAGCGAATGGATCGTCTATGGGCTTCAGCAACTGCTGAACGCTTTGCAACTGGGCAGCATCTATGCCCTGATCGCCTTGGGCTATACGATGGTCTACGGCATTCTGACCATGATCAATTTCGCCCACGGCGATGTGTTTATGATCGGGGCCTTTTTCTGTTTCTTGGCCGCCGTCTATCTGGGATTGCCGTTCGCGCCGGCTTTGTTGCTGACGGTGGTCGGGACGGCCCTGCTGGGCGTGGCCATTGAGCGGCTGGCCTACAAGCCCTTGCGAAACGCGCCGCGCGTTTCGGCCATCATCACCGCTTTGGGCATTGGTATTTTTCTGGAAAACTTCACCTTGGCGTTGGCGCCCTATCCCAAGCATATTCCTGCCTTACTAGATAGCACGAATTGGGATTTGGGCGGGGTTTCCCTGTCCTCGTTGCAACTGATCATCATTTGCCTGTCGCTGGGCTTGATGTTCCTGTTGGATTACATCGTCCATCGTACCCCGGTGGGCATGGCGATGCGCGCCATTTCCTGGGATAAGACGTTCGTTCCGCTGATGGGCGTGCCAGTGGATCTGGTGATTTCCGTCACTTTCGCCATCGGGGCCGGTTTGGCCGGCGCGGCGGGCACCATGTACGGGCTTGCCTATCCCGTGATCGATCCTTATATGGGAATTATGGTGGGCTGGAAGGCGTTTATTTCCGCTGTGGTGGGCGGGATTGGCAACATTCGTGGGGCGATGATCGGTGCTTTTATTCTGGGCGGCGTTGAAATCATGGTAGCGGCGGCACTGCCCTCCACCTATCGGGATTTTGTGGCCTTCGCTTTGTTGCTGGTGTTGTTGATCGTCAGGCCCTACGGCATTCTGGGATCCCCGCGGATACAAAAAGTATGAAAAACAGCGCGTACATCGAAACGCGGGAGTGGCTGGCGGCCCAACGCTGGTTGTTGCCGGTATTGATCCTGACCGGGTTTGGGCTGGCCTTCGCGATTCCCGAATACGGTCTGCTCAACAAATACGTCCAGCTGGTGATCATGTATGTGGGCATCAACATCATCCTGGCCACCAGCTTGAATTTGGTCAACGGTTACATGGGCGAGTTTTCGCTGGCCCATGCTGGCTTCATGGCCGTTGGCGCGTATACCTCTGCGTTGTTGACCATGAAAGTGCTTCCGGTCGCCGACTATCCGGGGCTATTCCCGCTGGCGGTGCTGGCCGGTGGTTTGGTGGCGGCGGTGTTCGGGCTGATCGTGGCGGTGCCGTCTTTCAAGACGCGGGGCGATTATCTGGCGCTGATCACGCTGGCGTTTCTGATGATCGTAAAATCGCTGATCGAAAACATCGACGCCATCGGCGGGCCGCGCGGGATTCCCGGCATCCGCAAGCTGACGACGTTGCCATGGGTGTTTTTCTGGGTGGTGATGTCGATCTGGGTGATCCGCAATTTTGTCTATTCCAAATATGGCCGGGGCGTGCTGTCGGTTCGCGAAGATGAAATCGCCAGTGATCTGATGAGCGTAAACACTCGCCGGGTGAAGTTTTTGGCTTTTATGCTGTCCTCGTTTTTCGCGGGCATTGCCGGCGGATTGTTCGCGCATGTGCTGCAATTCATCAGCCCCCGCGTGTTCGACATTATCAAGAGCACCGATATTCTGATCATGGTGTATCTGGGCGGAATCGCCTCGCTTGGGGGCTCTATTCTCGGCGCGACGGTCTACACCGTGTTGCTAGAGTTACTGCGGCCTTCCAACTTCGCGGCGCTGGTATCGTGGTTGCCCGATGCCCTTTTTGAGCCGCTCAATCAATACTTTATCCAGCATTTAGGGGTGTGGCGGATGGTGATCATGCCGCTGGCCTTGGTGTTGGTGATGATTTTCTGGCCGCGCGGCATCATGGGTTTACGGGAATTTCGCTGGTTTATACCCAAGCGCGATCTGGACGCTCACCAACATCACACCGAGCACGAGAGCCGACATGACGCTTCTCACCGCCAGTAAGGTCAAGCATTATTTCGGCGGCCTATGCGCGGTCTCCGAGTTCAATCTGGAGCTGCAAGCTGGCGAGTTGATGGGCGTCATCGGCCCCAACGGCGCGGGTAAAACCACCATTTTCAATTTGATTACCGGAGTCTATCGAGCCTCGGAAGGCAGCATTCAGTTCAAGGGGACCGAGCTGGTCGGCAAAACCCCGCATCAGATCACCGCCTTGCGGATCGGTCGCACCTTTCAGAATATCCGGCTGTTCCGCGATTTATCGGTGCTGGATAACGTGCGGATCGCTCACTATGCCCAGAGCGATTACAGCCCGTTGGAAGCGCTGTTGCAGATCGGTCGCTACCGGCGAGAGGAGCAGCGCATCATAGAAAATTCGCGGCGCTTGCTGGCTATTTTTCATTTGGAGGCGATGGTTGGCGAAACCGCCAAGAATCTGCCTTACGGTTTGCAGCGGCGGTTGGAAATCGCGCGGGCGCTGGCGATCGGGCCGGAGCTGTTATTACTGGACGAGCCGGCGGCCGGGATGAACCCCAACGAGATTGATTTGCTGATGGAATTCATTCAATGGATTCGCAAGGAATTCAATCTGACCATTCTGCTCATCGAGCACCAGATGAAACTAGTGATGGGTATTTGCGAGCGGCTGAAGGTGCTCGACTTTGGCGAAACCATTGCCGATGGAACGCCGGAACAGATCCAAAATAATCCCAAGGTGCTGGAAGCCTATCTGGGGGAGGGGCCAGTCGGATGAATGGGGAGGCAGGCGGTTTGGGCGGTACCCTGCTGGATGTGCGCGATCTGGTGGTCACTTACGATGGCATCAAGGCGTTGCAAGGGGTTTCCTTCTCGGTCGGCAGCGGTGAAATTGTCACCCTGATTGGCGCTAACGGCGCGGGTAAAACCTCCATCCTACGGGCTATTTCTGGTTTGGTCGGCTATAAGGGTTCCATCCAGTTTGAAGGTCAGGACTTAAAGCGCGTTCCGGCGCATCGAATTGTCGCCTTGGGTATCGCCCAAGTCCCGGAGGGGCGGGGTATATTCGGCAATCTGACAGTGTTGGAAAACTTGCGCTTGGCCACTTGGCAGCGCACGGATAAGAGCGAAATCGAAGGAGATTACGAGCGGGTGTTTCAGACTTTTCCCCGCCTCAAGGAGCGGCAAAACCAAGCCAGCGGTACGCTGTCCGGCGGAGAGCAGCAAATGCTGGCGGTGGGCCGGGCGCTGATGAGCCGGGGACGGTTGATGTTGCTCGATGAGCCGTCCATGGGTTTGTCGCCGCGCCTGGTGCAAGACATCTTTCGCATTATCCAGGAGATCAATAAGGCCGGCATCACCATTTTATTGGTTGAGCAAAACGCCAATATGGCTTTACGGATCGCCTCGCGCGCTTATGTTCTGGAGACCGGTTCGATCATTTTATCTGGCGCCGGTCGGGAATTGTTGGGCGATACGCGGATTAAGGAAGCCTATCTGGGCGGTTAACCCCCCTCCAATTCAGAGGGCCGCTACTATTTAATAATTGGGTCTCTTGAAAGCTTATCATTATCCTGCTTTTTTTATTGTATGAAATTTAACATCATTAAGGAGAGCGTTATGGCTAAGCAAAACGAGATCTTTTTTATGGTTATTATGATTGGCGCCACGATCAGCTTGAGCCGCGCTCAAGCGGTTCCCGATCATGTGACGGTGGCGGGAGGATTTACCGGCATACCGCTAATGATTAAGGCTGGGGAGCAATTTACTAGCAAAGCTTCTCAATATAAGCCGCCGCAGATTCTTTATAATGATTCAACAACCGGGTTTAAGCTTTTTTGCGCCGGTGCTGGCGTTGATACACCGAGTATAAATACCGCCACGCGAAGTATCCGGCCGGCCGAACTGGAACTGTGCGCTAAAAACGGCCTTAATGGAATCGTTCAACTCAACCTGGGTCGAGACGCCCTCGTCGCCGCTCAAGCGTTGGGCGGGCGACTTAAGTCGCTCAGCATCAAAGAACTATTTCTGGCCATTGCCAAAGATGTGCCTGATCCCAAAGACCCCACCAAATTGATTCCTAATCCTTATAAAAATTGGAAAAATATCAATCCTGCTCTGCCAGACTCCAAGATTCAAATTTTGGCCCCAGAATCGGCGATAGGACTTGCTCAAACGTATATAAACTCTATCGTGATGGCCGGATGTAGACAGATCGATACTTTCAAGGCGCTAGAGTCGAGCGACCCAAAAGCCTTTGAAACAACATGCAAAAACTTTCGCAAGGATGGCGTTTATAATGAGTTTACACGCACCCCTGATGCGATTGAAGAGTTAAAAGGAAATCCGGATATCGTGGGAATTATAGCCTTAACCATGGCATTAAAAAATAGTTTCAACACCATAACCTTGGATAACATGGAGCCGACTATTATTAATGTGTCTCGTAATAATTACGGCCTTACATTTTCAATGCAAGTGTTTATAAAGCCCTCTCATGTGGCGCTGATTCCAGGGTTTAAAGAGTATTTGACTGAACTGACATCCGAGGAGGCGACAGGATTAATGGGGTATTTTTATGATATGGGCGTTATTCCATTGCCCTTGGATGAACGTAATAAAGTGAGAGCCGAGGTCAAAGCGCTGCAAGCAAGCGCTAAATAGGTACCCTACTTGACAGGCGTCAAAAGCGCTGGCGATTGTTAAGGGTCAGGCTTTCTGCGGTTCTGAATTTGAACGCTAAATCTTCTAAAGATAACTGTATAAGCCTAACGCATAGCGTTTTCCCGCCCGATAATCGTCGAGACAGCGCAGCACCATCGGACTACGCAGTTTCGGTTCGCGTGCGACAACTTCTTCATAAGTTAACCATACCGCCCGTTGGATGCCGTAATCCAGCGGTTGGTTGGGGTGATGCCGCAAGGCGGCGCCAGCAAAACAGGTGCGGATGAAGGTATGACCCTTGGGATGGGTCCAGTAATAAACGCCGACGATGGCGTCCAATTGAACCTCCCAAGCGGTTTCCTCCAACGTCTCCCGAATGGCGGCCGCCGCCAGCGTTTCATGCGCATCCAGATGGCCGGCGGGCTGGTTGTAAACCAGTTCCTCACCGTCGGCGTACTCCTCCACCAGCAAAAAACGGCCATCACGCTCGATAATGGTGGCGACGGTCAATCGGGGCAACCATTGCGCGGATTCCATGTAGCCTCCTAAGGCAGTGGTGTGGCCAGAGTAAACGCACCGCGCAGCTCGCCTTCCTGGTAACCGCGCGCTTTATCGTTTGGATACCACTCGTTCAGCTTGGCGTCTACTTCGGGATTGATATTCTCGCCATGGCAGCTCAGACACAGGGTGGTGGTCGGAATCGCTTTCATATAACGGAGTGTTTTTTGGCCTTGATCATCATCGATGATGGCGAAGAATTCGAGTTTTTCGGCGGATTCGCCTTGAGCATGGCGCGCATCGAATTGCTTGAGCACCGCTAGCTCCCAGTTGTCGGGAGCATTGTTGGGGTTACGGAGCTTCAGGCTGGTTCGCCCCACGATCATGTTGGCTTCCGTGGATAATTCGGTGGCGATTTGGCTTGCTTTGTCGCGACAGACGACCATGCCGCTGGCGGGACCGCCGTTTTGCACCGCTTGTTGCAAGGTTTCTTTGAGGGTATCACTAAATTTCTGCATGACGGCGCGATTGAGCTGGACCGCTTTCTCTGGGAGGGCGTCGGGTTCACCCGCGGTGGGTTGCTGTTGCCGGGGCAGGGCAATGGCGCTAAACAGTACTGCCCCTAACGCAAGAATTGGAGCGTAACGCACGAGAATTCTCCCATTCAGATCACTATTTTTTAAGGGCAGTATAGGTCAATGGGTTTAGTTTGGCGGATATTCCCAAGATTCTCCGATCTAAATCAGTGGTTGTGCTGTGTCAGCCCCTGCTAGAAGCGAGGTCTACGATGACTCTATCCCAGAAAGCCTGCACGCCCTGTCGGGGCGGTATGCCTCCCCTTTCATTGAACGAAGCCCAAGCGTTGTTGGCGCAGGCGCCCGGTTGGCAATTGCTGGAAAACGGTACCCGGCTAGAGCGGCGGTTTCAGTTCAAGACGTTTGTCGCCGCGCTGGCTTTCGTCAACCGAGTGGGCGATCTTGCTGAACAAGAAGGGCATCACCCCGATATTACATTTGGCTGGGGGTATGCCAATGTGCTCTTTTTCACCCATAAGATCAAAGGATTGCATGAAAATGACTTTATCATGGCCGCCAAGGTGAACGAATTGCACGCGGCGGACTATCCAACAGCCTGAGCGATCAGCGGTCCAAGGCGGCCGCCACCCCTCTAAACGCCGGATTGCTGGCGGTGATGATCCACGTCGGAATAGCCGCCAGATAATTGCTGAACCGGCCCTTAGTCTCAAACCGGCTTCTGAATGGGGAGCGGTCGAAAAAATGGCCCAGTCGGGGCACGATGCCGCCGCCGATGTAAACGCCGCCCAACGCGCCGAGCGTAATCGCTAAATTGCCCGCCGCCGTGCCCAGCGCGCCGCAGAACAGTTCCAATACCTCGACGCAGTGGGGGCAAGCGCCAGTCGTGGCGCGGTCGGTGATGTCCGCTGGAGTCAGATTTTCAGCCCGCCAGCCTTGGATTTCGGCCAGCGCAGTGTAAAGGTTGAGCAAGCCAGGGCCGGATAACAAGCGTTCGGGTGAGACGTGGCCGAAGCGTTGCCGCAATACTTGAGAAACGGCCCATTCCCGCTCGTCGTGGGCGGAAAAAGTGACATGACCGCCTTCGGCTTGCAGCGGAATCCAATGCTTTCCCGACCAGACCAATCCCGATACTCCCAAGCCAGTACCCGCCCCCAATAAGGCGATGGGGGCTTGCTTGACCGGCGCGCCGCCCCCGATTGCTCGTCGTTCGTCGGCTTCGAGCAGCGGCAGCGCCAGCGCCAGCGCGGTGAAATCATTGATAATCAGCAGTTGTTCCAAGCCCAACGCCTGACGGGCAGCCTCCGTCGAAAATGACCAGGGACTGTTGGTGAATTGAATCCAGTCACCGGTGATGGGTGTGGCCACCGCCACGGCGGCGCGGCGCGGCCGGGGGCTTGGAATATCGCGCAAATAGGCGGTGGCGGCCTGGATCAAATCGGGATAGTCAGCGCCGCTCAAAATACACTCATCGCTGATTTGGCCGTCAGCCTTGGCAAGAGCAAAACGAGCGTTGGTGCCGCCAATATCGGCGATCAAATCAGGAGTGTCATTTTTTTGTGTCATTGTGAGGTTTCCTGTCAGCTTGGAAAAAACAGGACTGTGCGATACGGTGGCGCGAGCGTTCTTAATAAACTTGTAAAATGCTGCATAGCCACATTAGAATAACCACAATTTCTCGATACACCCTCAAGTTGCCATCAAAATAATTCGGGGGTTTCGATCATAGTATGAACAGGTTTTGAGCGCCAATCCCAAACCCCCAAGAGGATAATTAAAATGTCATTTCTAAGCGTTGAACAACTGAAAAAAGACTGGGCCGAGAACCCCCGCTGGAAAGGCATCAAGCGCGGCTACACCGCTGAAGATGTCGTGCGCCTGCGCGGCAACCTGCCGGTCGAATATAGCTTCGCGCAGCGGGGTGCGGAGAAGCTGTGGGAACTGGTCACCACCACGCCCTATGTCAACTGCCTGGGCGCGCTAACCGGCGGCCAGGCGATGCAACAAGCCAAGGCCGGCGTCAAGGCGATTTACCTGTCCGGCTGGCAGGTTGCCGCCGACAATAACACCTACATGTCGATGTATCCCGACCAGTCGCTGTATCCGGTGGATTCGGTACCGGTCGTGGTCGAGCGCATCAACAACACCTTCAAGCGAGCCGACGAAATTCAGTGCGCGCGTGGGATCGGGCCGGGCCATAAAGATTTTGTCGACTATTTCCTGCCCATCGTCGGTGACGCCGAAGCCGGTTTTGGCGGCGTACTGAACGCGCATGAGTTGATGAAGCGGATGATTCGCGCTGGTGCGGCGGGCGTCCATTTTGAGGATCAGCTGGCCTCGGTCAAGAAATGCGGCCACATGGGCGGCAAGGTGCTGGTGCCAAGCCAGGAAGCGGTGCAGAAGCTGATCGCCGCCCGCCTGGCGGCCGACGTTTACGGCGTGCCAACCATTCTGTTGGCGCGTACTGACGCCGAAGCGGCCGATCTGCTGACTGGTGATTGCGACGACAACGACAAGCCGTTTCTGACTGGCGACCGGACGGTCGAAGGTTTCTATAAGACCAAGAAAGGGTTGGAGCAGGCCATTTCGCGCGGTCTGGCCTATGCGCCGTATGCCGATATGGTGTGGTGCGAGACCGGTACGCCCGATCTGAACTTCGCCAGGAAATTCGCCGAAGCCATTCAAGCCCAGAATCCGGGCAAGATGTTGGCCTACAATTGTTCGCCGTCGTTCAACTGGAAGAAGAATCTGGATGACGCCACCATCGCCAAGTTCCAGCGTGAGCTGGGTGCAATGGGCTACAAGTATCAGTTCATCACCTTGGCCGGCATTCACAACATGTGGTACAACATGTTTGATCTGTCTCAGGATTATGTGAAGCGCGGCATGACAGCCTATGTCGAAAAGGTCCAGGAACCCGAATTTGCCGCCCGCGACCGGGGTTATACCTTCGTCAGCCATCAGCAGGAAGTCGGCACCGGCTATTTCGACGATGTGACCACCATCATTCAGGGTGGCGTTTCATCCGTGACCGCGCTGACGGGTTCAACCGAGGAAGAACAATTCCACTAAACTTCAATACCTATCGCCCGGTCGATAGCCTGGGCAGGCGATAGGGCGCATTGCCGCGAACCCGGAGAATCCCTCCGGGTTTTTGCCATTGGAACCCGTTAAAATAATTCCCACCATTTGCGAACGAATTTTGCTAAAGGAGCCACCGTGAGCCTCAATTTGCCTGCTGGCGTGCAAGTCAACGCCCCCCTTCATCCTCGTTTTGATGAGATTCTTACTCATGATGCCTTGGCGCTGGTGGCGAAACTGCACCGGGCCTTCGAGCCGCGCCGCCAGGAATTGCTGAAAAAGCGCGTTGAGCGTCAGGCGCGCATTGATGCTGGTGAAATGCCGGATTTCCTGCCAGAAACGAAGACTATCCGTGAAGGCGACTGGAAAATCGCGCCGCTGCCGAAAGCGCTGGAGCGCCGCCGCACTGAGATCACCGGCCCAGTTGAAGCCAAAATGATTATCAACGCCTATAACTCCGGCGCTGACTCGTACATGACTGATTTCGAGGATTCCAACAGCCCCAACTGGTTCAACCAGATTCAGGGTCAGGTGAATCTGAAAGACGCCATCCGCCGCAACATCAGCTACGTGAACGAAGCGGGCAAGGAATACAAACTCAATGAGACCGTTGCCACTTTGCAAATCCGGCCGCGCGGCTGGCATCTGGACGAGAAACATGTGCTCGTAGACGGTCAGCGCGTTTCCGGCGGTATTTTCGATTTTGGCTTGGTGCTGTTCCACAATGCCAAGGAACAGATCGCCCGTGGTGCGGGTCCGTTTTTCTATCTGCCGAAGATGGAGAGCCATCTGGAAGCGCGGCTGTGGAACGAGATTTTCTGTATGGCGCAGGACGAACTCGGCATTCCGCGCGGCACCATCAAAGCCACCGTGCTGATCGAAACGGTTCTTGCCACCTTCGAGATGGAAGAAATCCTGTACGAATTGCGCGAGCACAGTGCCGGTCTCAATGCCGGCCGGTGGGATTACATCTTCAGTTGCATCAAGAAGTTCAAGAAAAATAAGGATTTTTGTCTGGCTAATCGCGGCGCGATCACCATGGAGGTGCCGTTCATGCGCTCCTACGCGCTGCAACTGGTCAAGATTTGCCACAAGCGCGGCGCGCCCGCGATGGGCGGTATGTCAGCGTTGATTCCCATCAAGAATGATCCGGAAGCCAATGAAAAAGCGTTGGCCGGTATCCGTCACGACAAGACCCGCGATGCTAAAGACGGTTTCGACGGCGGCTGGGTGGCCCATCCGGGTTTGGTGCCCATCGCCCACGAGGAATTCGTCAAGGTGCTGGGCGATAAGCCCAATCAATGGGAAAAGCAGCGCGATGAGGTCTTCACCGCCAAGGATTTTCTGAATTTCAATCCCGAAACTCCGATCACTGAAGTTGGCCTGCGCAACAATATCAACGTCGGCATTCACTATCTCGGTTCCTGGCTGGCGGGCAATGGCTGCGTGCCGATTCATAACCTGATGGAGGATGCCGCCACCGCCGAGATTTCCCGCTCGCAGGTCTGGCAGTGGGTGGTGAGTCCCAAGGGGATGCTGGATGATGGTCGCAAGGTCACGGCTGAACTGGTGCGCGCACTGATTCCCGAAGAACTGGCGAAGGTCAAACAGACCGTCACCGCGCAGGGCGAGGACACCGCCACCTACGATCAAGCCGCCGGTATTTTCGAAAAAATGTCGCTCGACCCGAACTATCCAGAGTTCCTGACTCTGCCGTTGTACGAAGCCATGGATTGAAGGATTTTAAGGACTTATGACGTAAAAACGGCGCTTGGTTTCCCAAGCGCCGTTTTTAATTGTTATGTGGTAACGCTTTTAAGCAATTGCTTGCGGGGTTCTGTTGGAAATTCCAGCCAGTGCGTTAGCGGCAACCCACAACCTAAATTCTTGTACGGGCAACGCGCCTGTCATGGAATTTCTCAAATTTTCCAGTAGAGTGGTTTCAGATGAATCTCTGTTTCCTAATCAGAGACATCCCCTATAAATCACTTGGAGTTGGGATCATGACTGTATGCCACATCAATCTTCCAGTCGCGAACAAACGTATTGCTCGTATTTTGCGATTCGGGGCCCTGGGGCTTGCGGCGCTACTCGGTGGCGCGCCGGTAACCGCGAGCGCCTACGAGCAAGTGGGTAATGCGTGTTGGTATGGGCCAAGGTTACACGGCAGAATAACCGCGAGCGGCGAACGATTTAACCAAAATCAACTCACCGCCGCCCATCAGAGTTTACCCTTTGGAACGAAGGTCAGAATTACTAACCTCGAAAACAAAAAAACTGTTCGGGTGACGATCAATGATCGTGGACCTCATGCCGGAAATTGCGCTATTGATCTTTCTCGCGCCGCCGCGCGCCGACTAAGCATGATGGAAAGCGGAATCGTGCGCGTGAGGATTGAGGCCCCTTCAAGATAAAATGGCGCACGAGGACTGATCTCCGCCGCAAGTGCATCGCCTCGACGGCTTGCGGTGAAGCTGAGGAAAGATATCAAGCAGATGATCGCGCGTTGGTTGGCCGCCCACGGGCCGGCGCGAGCTTTCCGAGAGCCAGTATAGAACTTTTGTAAACTGGCGACTCTTGAGGAAACTTGCAGGCCGCGTATCATCTAACTATTAGTCCATAACAACCAACGGAATGGCGTACCTTGTGTCGCCGCTAAAGACCCCCATATCTATTCTTGTTAGTCCCAGCAACGCTAAGGCCATGAGCAAGGAAAAGGCATCGTCTTCCGATCAAGAACGCGGTCTCGTCGTCGAACCCGCGAAGCCTCAGCTCAAGCAGCCGCCGCTTTTCAAAGTGGTGCTGCTGAACGATGACTACACGCCGATGGATTTTGTGGTACGAATCTTGGAGGATTTTTTCGGGATGAACCGGGAAAAAGCGACTCAAGTCATGTTGCATGTTCACACCCGTGGCCGCGGAGTGTGCGGGGTCTATACTCATGAGATTGCGGAAACCAAAGTGGCGCAGGTGAGCGAATTCTCCCGCCGCCACCAGCACCCGTTGCTATGTACCATGGAAGAGGCTTAATTGAACACCACCCCAGCGCGATTCGAGGTTTAGTTATGCTAAGCAAGGACTTGGAATTCTCCATTAATCTTGCTTTCCGCGAGGCACGAGATCGGCGTCACGAGTTCATGACTGTGGAACACTTGCTCCTTGCGCTGCTAGATAATCCGGCGGCCGCGGAGGTGTTGCGGGCCTGTGGCGCTCATCTGGACAAGCTGAAACGCGATTTACAAATTTTTATCCGGGATAACACCCCCGTGTTAAGTGCGGACGATCCGCGCGAGACCCAACCGACGCTGGGATTCCAGCGCGTGTTGCAGCGCGCGGTGTTGCATGTGCAGTCGTCCGGCAATAAGGAAGTCACTGGCGCCAACGTCTTGGTGGCTATTTTCGGCGAGCAGGAATCGCAGGCGGTCTTTTTGCTGAAACAGCAGGAAATCAGCCGGTTGGATGTCGTCAATTTCATTTCGCATGGCATTTCCAAAATTTCCGACGAGCAAGAAGCCGCGCCGCCGCAAAACGAGGAGAACGCCGAAAACCAGAATGCCAAGCCGCTGGAGAATTTCGCGTCCAATCTCAACGAACTGGCGCGGCAGGGCCGGATCGACCCCCTGATCGGCCGGCGCGAGGAGATCGAACGCACCATCCAGATCTTATGCCGGCGGCGCAAGAACAATCCGCTGTTCGTCGGTGAGGCTGGCGTTGGCAAAACCGCCATCGCGGAAGGATTGGCGAAGATGATCGTGGATGGCGAGGTGCCAGAGGTGTTGGCCAACGCCACGATTTACGCGCTGGATTTGGGATCGCTGGTGGCGGGCACCAAATATCGCGGCGATTTTGAAAAACGGCTGAAATCGGTACTGGCGCAATTGCGCAAGGAGCGCAACGCGGTGCTGTTCATCGACGAGATTCACACCATCATCGGCGCGGGCGCGGCGTCGGGCGGGGTGATGGATGCGTCCAACCTGATCAAGCCGATGTTGGCTTCCGGCGATCTGAAATGTATCGGTTCGACGACGTATCAGGAATATCGCGGCATCTTCGAAAAAGATCACGCGCTGGCGCGGCGTTTCCAAAAAATCGACGTGTCCGAGCCATCGGTCGAGGAAACCTACCAGATTTTGCGTGGCCTCAAGACGCGCTTTGAGGAACACCACGATGTCAAGTATGCGGATAAGGCGTTGCGGGCCGCGGTGGAATTGTCAGCGCGCTACATCAATGATCGCCATTTGCCGGATAAGGCGATTGATGTGATCGATGAGGCGGGTGCTAGCCAGCGGCTGTTGCCAGTGGCCAAGCGTAAGAAGGTTATCAACGTCACCGATGTTGAAACCATCATCGCCAAGATCGCTCGCATTCCGCCCAAGACGGTTTCGTCGTCGGACAAGGATGTACTGCGCAATCTGGAACGCGATCTGAAACTGGTGGTGTTCGGGCAGGATGAAGCCATCGACACCTTAGCTAACGCCATCAAGATGGCTCGCGCCGGCCTAGGTAACGAGCAGAAGCCGATCGGCTCCTTCCTGTTCGCCGGGCCGACTGGGGTGGGCAAAACCGAGGTCACCCGCCAACTGGCCCGAATCATGGGTATCGAACTGATTCGTTTCGATATGTCTGAATATATGGAGCGGCACACGGTGTCACGGCTAATCGGCGCGCCGCCCGGTTATGTCGGGTTTGATCAGGGCGGCTTGATGACTGACGCCATTCTCAAGCATCCGCACGCGGTCTTACTGCTGGATGAGGTGGAAAAGGCGCATCCCGATGTGTTCAACCTGTTGTTGCAGGTGATGGATCATGGCACCTTGACCGACAACAACGGCCGTAAGGCGGATTTCCGTAACGTCATCTTGGTGATGACCACCAATGCCGGGGCGGAGTTGATGGACCGGCCGTCTATTGGTTTTACGATGCAAGACCACAGCACGGATGGCTTGGAAGTCATCAAACGGCTGTTTTCGCCAGAGTTCCGCAACCGGCTGGATGCCATCGTCCAATTCAAGGGCTTGACCTCGAACATTATCGCTCAGGTGGTGGACAAGTTCCTGATCGAGCTGGAAGCACAATTGGAACCGAAGAAAGTCACCGTGGAGGTGGATCGGGAAGGGCGGGCTTGGTTGGCTGAGCGCGGCTACGATGCCAAGATGGGCGCGCGGCCGATGGCGCGGATCATCCAGGAAAATATCAAGCGCCGACTGGCCGAGGAGCTGCTATTCGGCCGGCTGATCAACGGTGGCCATGTCACCGTCACCGTGCGGGATGGTGATTTGCAAGTGGAAATTGCCGAGGAAGAGGCCGTGCCGTAAAGCGCAAGCACGAGGATAATCGGCAACCTGTGGGGGAGTAGGTTGCTGTTTATCTGGGCTGAGCGGAGAAAGGCGTGCGACGGCGCATTCAACGGCCTCGATAGACGATGCGGCCTTTACTTAAATCATAGGGTGTCAGCTCCACTTTCACCTTGTCGCCGGTTAGGATGCGGATGTAATGCTTGCGCATCCGGCCGGAGATGTGCGCCGTGACGATATGGCCGTTTTCCAGTTGTACTCTGAACATGGTATTGGGCAGGGTATCAACCACCGTACCTTCCATTTCGATATGGTCTTCTTTGGACATAATCTCTCGCTGGTCGTAATCTCAGGGTTCTTAAAAAAGGACTCGCAACCATAGCGGAAATCCCTTGATGCGGCAAGTGAATCTCTGAAAAGCGGGTTCTGGATCGCTACCTCTCGCCACTTACAAAAATTTTGACTGGTGTTTTTTGCACTGAATCCGATGGACGATACAATCGAAGGCCCCTTGAGGCCCGCGCTTGAATTCTGGTTTGAATTCGCCAGCACCTATAGCTATCCGGCGGCCATGCGAATCGAGGCAATGGCGCATCGCGAAGGAATTGCCGTCCTCTGGCGGCCGTTCCTGCTGGGGCCAATTTTTCAGCGGCAAGGCTGGCGCGATTCGCCGTTTAATCTTTATCCGGCACAGGGTCGCTATATGTGGCGCGATCTGGAACGGATCTGCGCAAGCTTGGATCTTCCGTTACGGCGGCCCTCGATTTTCCCCCGCCATAGCGTGCTGGCGGCGCGGGTCGCTTGCGTCTTCGCGGCGGAATCTTGGTTGCCTGAATTCGTGCGGCAGGTATTTCAGGCCAATTTCGCCGAAGATCTGGATATTGCCAGATCGGAAGTTATCGAAGCTTGCCTTGAGCGGGTGGGCCAACCAGGCCTGGCGCACATCGAACACGCGCTGGAGTCCGCCAATAAGGATGCGCTACGGTCGCAAACGGAACAAGCCATGGTAAGGGGAATATTCGGTGCGCCCAGCTTCCTGGTTGATCGAGAACTGTTCTGGGGTAATGATCGCCTGGAACAAGCGATGGCCTGGTGTAAATCGCCCGGTTTAGGGCAGAGCGCCTGATGGCGCGCCAGCGAGGCTCGCCGTGATTTGGCGCATGATCCTTCAAACCCCGTCATGATCGATCCAGGCAAACACCTGCTAATCGTCTATCATTCCCAGACGGGACACACCCGAACGATGGCCAGAGCGGCGTTGCGTGGCGCGCGGCGGGTGTCAGATGTTGAAACCCGTCTGAAAATGGCCTTGCGCGCTGAACTAAGCGATCTGCTGTGGGCGCATGGCCTGTTGCTGGGGACGCCGGAAAATTTCGGCTACATGTCCGGCGCCATGAAGAATTTTTTGGATCGCACCTACTATCCGGCTCAAGGCAAGATCAGCGGATTGCCTTATGCAATTTTTATCAGCGCTGGTAATGATGGAACCGGCGCTTTGGGTAGCATCGAACGGATTGCCCGTGGTTATCCCTTCAAGTTGGTTTGTGATCCAATCATCGCTCGGGGCGAGCTATCGACTGAACTATTAGAACAATGCGAAGAATTGGGAGAAACCATGGCGTCAGGGGTGGCGTGGGGCATTTTCTAAAAGCGCGGTGTTGGCCTTTGTCACGAAAAACCAAGCAGCGCCAGCCTACCGTGAAACCACGCGGCTGGATCAGCATCGGGCGGGTGTTATGGAAGGCGTTGTGGCTGTTTGGCGTCGGTTCGCTACTGCTGGTCTTGCTGTTGCGCTGGTTGCCGCCGCCGACTTCCAGCGTGATCGCCCAAAACTGGCTTAAAACCTTATGGACGGATAAAAGCACCGCGATCCGTTACATGTGGACGCCGTATGCGCGCATTTCACCGCAAGCCGCGCTGGCAGTGATGGCTGGTGAAGATCAGCGTTTTCCCGATCACTATGGTTTTGATTTCATTGAAATTCAGAATGTGTTGGAGGATCAGGAGGAGGGTAAGCCGCTGCGTGGCGCCAGCACCCTCAGCCAGCAGGTGGCAAAAAATCTGTTTCTGTGGTCGGGCCGCAGTTTCATTCGCAAGGGTCTGGAAGTGTGGTTTACACTGTTGCTGGAGCTGCTTTGGCCCAAGGAGCGGATTTTGGAAGTCTATCTGAACATTGCCGAATTTGGGGATTCCACCTTTGGCGTGGAAGCGGCCAGCCGCCGCTTTTTTAATCAACCCGCCGCCCGCCTGACCGGTGATCAAGCCGCTCGCTTGGCGGCGGTACTGCCCAATCCCGTCCGCTATCGGGTCGATAAACCTTCCGCCTACATCCTCAAGCGCCAGCGTTGGATCGAGCAGCAGATGGCGCAACTAGGCGGCGTGACGTATCTCGACAAGTTATGAGTAGCATCATCATGGAACCAAAGCCGCGAGTGAGCATCAGCTATTGCACTCAATGCCGTTGGTTGCTGCGCGCGGCTTGGTTGGCGCAAGAACTGCTGACGACATTTGAACAGGAACTAGGCGAAGTGGCCTTGCTGCCCGGCGTCGGTGGCGTATTTGAAATTCGGGTGAACGACGACCTGATCTGGTCGCGCCAACAGCAAGGACGCTTTCCCGAAGCCAAGGAAGTCAAACAGCGGGTTCGTGACCGCATTGCGCCGGATCGGTCGCTGGGCCACTCGGATCGCTAAGTTGATCAAGCGCTTAATTTTAAAATAGTCTGGGATTGCTTATGTCGGATGCTGATCGGAAGGAAACGCCTAGCCCCGCTGGCTGGCAAGAGCTATCGCGTCGCTGGGTGAATACCGTGGGGTTTCTGGTGTGCGCGCTGGGGCTAGGGTATGCCTATTTTACTCAGCTCGTACAGGGGTTTGAGCCTTGCCCGCTGTGTATTTTCCAGCGGCTGGCCCTGATGGCGGTTGGCGTGATTTTTTTGCTTGCGGCGCTTCATAACCCGCCATCTTGGGGTGCAAAAGTGTACGGGTTGCTGATCGACTTGGCGGCCACCGTTGGCGTGCTGATCGCGGGGCGGCATGTCTGGATACAGAGTTTACCGCCTGAGGAGGCGCCACGCTGTGGGCCGGGGCTGGATTACATGCTACAAAATTTTCCGCTCGGCGAGGCGCTGCGGGAAGTACTCACCGGTTCCGGCGAGTGCGCCAAGGTCGATTGGAGCTTGCTGGGCCTGAGTATGCCGATGTGGAACCTCTTGCTGTTTTTCAGTTTGGGTATGATGGGCCTGTGGGCTAACTGGTGGTTGCGACGCTAAAGGTCGTGAGTTGGCTCTCATGATGAGAGCTTGCCGGATTTTTAGAGACGGGCGAACACCCGTTGTGCGGCGCTCAGTGTCGCATCAATGTCAGCGTCGCTATGGGCCGACGACATAAAGCCGGCTTCGAAGGCGGATGGCGCGAGATAGATGCCTTCCGTCAACATACCGTGAAAAAACCTCTTAAATCGTTCTATATCGCACGCGACAGCCTGGGCGTAGGTATTGACCGGCTGATCCGTGAAAAACAGGCCGAACATCCCGCCGACATGGTTAGTGGTCAGCGGTATGCTGGCTTTGTGAGCGGCGGCTAGCAGCCCTTGGCATAACTGTTGGGTTTTGGCGGATAGATTGGCGTGAAAGCCGGGCGCGGCAATTAAATCCAGCGTCGTCAGCCCCGCCGCCATCGCCACCGGATTGCCGGACAGCGTGCCCGCCTGATAGATCGGCCCCAGCGGAGCCAGTTTTTCCATAATCGCCCGCTGACCCCCAAAAGCGCCGACCGGCATCCCGCCGCCGATCACCTTGCCGAGCGTAGTCAGATCAGGAGTGATGCCATACAGTTGTTGCGCGCCACCGGGCGCGACCCGAAACCCGGTCATCACTTCATCGAAAATGAGGACGCTGCCATAGCGATCGCAAAGCTCACGCAGCCCTTCCAAAAAACCGGAAACCGGGGGAATGCAGTTCATGTTCCCGGCAATCGGCTCGACAATGACGCCGGCGATTTCTTCGCCGAGCTGCATAAATGCTTCCCTAATCTGTGCCAAGTCGTTGTAATTCAACGTGACAGTATAAGCCGCCAGCGCGGCTGGCACGCCGGGGGAAGTCGGTACGCCCAAAGTCAGCGCGCCAGAGCCGGCCTTGATCAGCAGTGAATCGGAATGGCCGTGATAACAGCCCTCGAATTTGATGATCGTGTTACGGGCAGTGAAACCACGAGCCAGACGGATGGCGCTCATGGTCGCCTCGGTGCCGGAATTACACATCCGCGTCAATTCCATGGAGGGCATCCATTCTTGAATTTTGCGGGCCATGTGAGTTTCGGCCGCGGTGGGCGCTCCGAAACTCAGGCCATTGGCCGCCGCGGCCTGCACGGCGCGGACTACTGCTGGATGAGCGTGTCCAGCAATCATCGGCCCCCAAGAACCGACATAATCGATGTAGCGGCGGTCGTCTTCATCGTACAGATAAGCACCCTCACCGCGCTTGAAGAAAATCGGGCTACCGCCAACGCCACGAAAAGCGCGCACCGGCGAGTTAACCCCACCAGGGATATAGCGCTGGGCTTCGATAAACAATTGTTCGGAGCGGCTCATAACCAAATTCCTCAAGCAAATAAAACGGCAAAACGCCGGGCAGCGGACTGGATATCAGGCTGGCCAAACACCGCGCTGACTACGGCGAGCGCATCGACGCCCGCTGCCAGCAATGATGGCGCATTCTCGGGCGTAATGCCGCCGATGGCGATGATGGGCGCCTTCAACGCCGTTCGAGCTTCGCGGAGCAAGCTAAGGGGGGCGCGAATTTCGGTCGGTTTGGTCGGTGACGGAAACACAGCGCCGAAGGCTACATAATCGGCCCCGGCTCGCTCGGCGTCCAGCGCCAGATCCAGCCGGTCATAGCAGGATACGCCGATCAATGCGGCCTCGCCCAAACGCGCGCGAGCGGTGGCGAAGGCGGGGTCATCCCGGCCGATGTGAACGCCCGCCGCGCCGCTTTGAACCGCCAATTCCACATCATCGTTGATGATCAACGGCACTTGATGGCGTCGGCATAAGCGGTTCAATGATTCTGCTTGTCGCCGCCGTCGAAGTACATCGCTGCTTTTATCGCGATATTGAATGAGGCGGGCGCCCCCCAGAATGGCTTGTTCGACTGCTCTATCGAGCTGATCATCGGCGAGTAGAAAGGGGTCGGTGATCGCATAAAGGCCACGACAAACCAGTTTATTCATCAGGTGTCTCGGGGAGAGGTGGCCCAAAATAGCCGATTGGGAATCAATTGCCCGCCACCGACCCGATACGCGGCCTCCAATGAGCGCCAGGTGTAATCTTGCGCCTGTACGATGGCGGAATTCGGAGGGCCGGAATACAGATGTTGGCCTTGGGCGAGCAGAGCGGCGATAGCCGCGGCCAGCGTACAGCCGGAGCCGTGATAATCGTGCGCCAGCCGCGGCCAGTGAAAGGTTTCCAGCAAGCGATGGTTGCCGTACAAGTTATTGGTGATATTTTCAGTGGGTTCGTGGCCGCCGGTGATCAACACGTATTGGCAACCGCGCTCCAGCAGGGCCATCGCACAGGCGTTCAGCGAGTCGCCCTCTGGCGCCAGGCGACGCGCTTCTCCACTGTTGGGCGTCAGAATGGTGGTGAGCGGCAACAACAAGGTCCGCATAGCTTCGATTAGCGCTGTATCGGCTAACTCGGCCCCGCCGCCAGCGGCTAGTACGGGGTCGAGCACTACGGGAATATCGGGATGAGCGCTTAAGAGGCGATGCAGCGCGACGGCGTTTTCGACGCTGCCAATCAGCCCGATCTTGAAGGCTGCCACCGACATATCTTCCAGCACCGCGTGCGCTTGGGCGATCATTTGATCGGCGGGAATCGGGCACAAGGCTTGGACGTTGTGCGTATTCTGCACGCTCAAGGCCGTAACAACCGGGGCCGGATGACAGCCCAGGCTGACGATGGTTTCAATATCGGCTGGGATACCCGCGCCACCACTGGGATCGGTCCCAGCGAAGGCCATCACGACCGGGAGAGTTGGGGGATTTGCTGGGATCAAACGGGAACTCCAAAGTACCATGGGAAGGAGCGGGCCGGGACCAGTAACCGGTTATGATTTAAAACAGACTGCTCATTAGCATAGTAGCGAAATGCTAATAAACCCTATGGGTTTTTCAGGATTCGCTAGCATGTGGCAATGTTAATCCGATGCGGCTTCGATAAAACCCTTGGAAATGGAAATTGATAACACAATGAAGAAATACATGTGCTTGATCTGTGGCTTTATCTATGATGAAGAAAAAGGCTGGCCGGACGATGGCATTCCACCGGGAACAGCTTGGGAAGACGTGCCGCTGACTTGGACTTGTCCAGAATGCGGAGCGACCAAGGATGATTTTGAGATGGTGGAGATTTAGCTTTGGAGCATTGACATGGCGGCAACGGCTGATCGTATCCAGATGGTTTCCAGCGACATCACCCAAATGACAGTGGACGCTATCGTTAATGCCGCCAACCGTTCTTTATTGGGCGGCGGCGGCGTGGATGGCGCTATTCACCGCGCCGCTGGGCCGGAATTGCTGGCGGAGTGCCGTACCTTGGACGGTTGTGAGACCGGTCAGGCCAAGATCACGCGCGGTTATCGGTTGCCCGCTCGACACGTTATTCATACGGTTGGGCCAGTTTGGCAAGGCGGACGCCAGGACGAACCGGAACTGCTCGCGGCCTGCTATCGCAACAGTCTGCAATTGGGGGTGGAGAACGGCGTTCGCAGCTTTGCGTTTCCCGCCATCAGCTGTGGGGTATACGGCTATCCTGTGGCGGAAGCGGCGCGGATCGCGGTGCGAGAGGTCCGACGGTTTTTGGCCAGCGATGAACGAATCGAAACAGTTTATTTGGTGTGTTTCGGCCCGGACGTGCGCCAAGCTTACCAGCAGGCGCTGTCGGAACGCTGATCGGATAAGCGGTCAATGCGCTAGTTCAAGGGTCAGATGCGGCTGTATTTCTTGTAACAGCGCCTTGAAAATCTTGGGATTGCCGGCAACGATATTGCCGGATTTCATGAAGTCGTTGCCGCCGCTAAAATCGCTGACCAATCCGCCGGCCTCCTGTACCAACAGCACGCCGCCGGCCAGGTCCCACGGTTTCAGGCCGATCTCCCAGAACGCATCGAACCGGCCGGCCGCCACATAAGCCAAATCGAGCGAAGCGGCTCCAGGCCGACGAATTTCCACACACTTATTGAAAAGGCGGCCGAAGAGATTCAAGTAGGCGGGTTGGTGCTGAGGATGGCGAAATGGAAAGCCGGTGCCGAGTAAAGCGTTTTCCAGGGCGTTGATATTGCTGACTCGGATGCGGCGGTCGTTGAGTTGCGCACTGCCGCCGCGTGAGGCGGTAAACAGCTCCTGCCGGATTGGATCGTAGACAAGCGCTGCTTCCAACCGATTTTTGTGGCGAAAACCGATAGAGATCGCAAAATGTGGGATGCCGTGGATGAAGTTGGTGGTGCCATCGAGCGGGTCGATCACCCACTGGTATTCATCCTGTCCTGGTTGCTCCCCGCTTTCCTCCGCCAGAATGCCGTGATTGGGGTAGGTTTTGCGCAAAATTTGGATAATGTCTCGTTCAGCCTGTAAATCTGCTTCCGTGACAAAATCATTGCGCTGCTTGGTGGTGATATTCAGCCGTTCGAGGTGGTCAAAATGGCGGAGTAAAATGCGGCTGGCGCTGAGGGCGGCGCGCTTGGCGATGGTCAAAACTGGGTTCATGGCAATTCAGGTCACTTGAAGAACGAAAGCCGGTAATCCGGTGCGAGCGCGCCATGATAGCAGAATAGAATCACTTGCAGGCTGAGGCCGCTCCGAGGTTGGATGATGGTCTTGTTGCGTGACCTGATTCATGAAATAGGCGGTTTTAAAGAGCGCGATACCCTATCACATTGCTGAGGTGGAACGACTTTTGCCAAAGGATCGATTTGGATTGGATGGGTCCAAATTGATCTGGTTAAACTCTGCTTCGTAATGTTAGCCCTGCCTTTAGCAATAAATAGCGAGTTGAAGCCTATGGCCAGCGTTTTGGAAAATGACCTTTTTTAGGGTGTAAAGTGCAAATGCGAGAGAAAATCGCCGGTTGGCTCAGACTGTAATAAGCGTGCAACGCGCCGCATTATTTAAAATCACTCTTATTTTTAAAAGTGGCATTTTATTTGCTTTATTATCCTTTCAGAAGCTATTAATGTATCAATTGATAGAATTTCACTTGAGTCGTTTTAATACGCTGAAATTTAGATGTGATGATAATGTTGATTATGGGGATAACTCAATGAAAATTAAGGCTATATTATTTTTTAGCGCCGCATTGGCGACTGCGGCTCCAGCTTTGGTATTCGCCAGAGGATCAGGAGACGATTTCCCTTTGAAGCTGATGCAGGAAGTGTTTAAACAGATACCCGTTGATGGAATTACGGAAGATTCCTTCCGTAAAGATCGGGGTGATCGGGGTGATCGGGGTGATCGGGGTGATCGGGGTGATCGGGGTGATCGAGAGAGCCGGCGAGATGGGCGGGATGATAATGATGCGTCGCGCACTCGCAGCCGAGACGATGGAGAGGGCCGGCGAGATCGGAATCGAGACGATAAGGATGCGTCGCGCACGCGCAACCGGGATGATGGGGAAGGTCGGCGCGGCCGGAACCGGGATGATGGGGAAGGTCGGCGCGGCCGGAACCGGGATGGTGATAATTAAGCTAAGCGTCTTGCCAAAGCTGATCAGCCAGAGTGAAAGAGTGGGGGCTTCAACCGGATGATTGTAACTATTATGATGAGTCGAATCGGAGTTCTTGAGCGATGGCCTTCGAATAATTCTTTTTGAAACAACCAGAAGTCCGTCATTTGGCGGATTTTTCTTCAAATATTAATTGAACACTGTTCATAATAAATATTCTTCACTATACTCAAGCTATTCTTCTATTAATTTGTCACTCTGTGGAGGTAAACATGGCCAGTCTATTTAAGCGCATCAGTGATGTCATCGCGGCGAATCTCAACGATCTAGTAGACCGCGTTGAAGACCCTGAACGGATGATCAAACAACTTATCCGCGAGATGGAGGAGAACATCAGCAGCGCGCGTGAAGGCGTGATCGACGCGGTAGCCAGCGAGAAACAGCTATCGAAGGAGCTGGACAGCCAGCGCCGTCAGGCCAGCGAATGGAATGAGCGGGCGCGGCGGGCGCTGCAAGCTGGCAATGAAGCCTTGGCCCGTGAAGCGCTGATGCGTAAGAAAGAACATGACAGCATGGTTGCCCATTTGGAAGTGTCTTCGGAGTCGGCCCGACGTACCAGTGAGCGCCTTAAGGCACAGTTACGGGCGCTGGAAATGAAGTTGGAGGAAGCGCGGCTGAAAAAGGGAAGCTTGGTGGCCCGGCAACGGGCGGCGCAGGCGCGCGAACAGATGGATCAAGTCCACGATCGATTCCAGACCGGCCTTGATCTCAACAATTCCTTCGGCCGCATGGCGGATAAAGTGGGGGAAATGGAAGCCCGCATGGAAGCGCGCGATGAGGTGTATGGCCAGTATAGCCAGATTGAGCGCGAATTTTTAAAGATGGAAGTCAACAGCGAAGTTGAGGCGGAACTGGCGGCCCTCAAACGGGAATCACTGAACAAAGACTGAGAGATCGATTGAGACAGACGATAAGCGGCGGCGATCCACAGCTTTATTGCTCTTTGATTAGGTGATGGCGGCGAATTCATGGATTGGACTTTTTTTATAACGATAGCGGTGCTATGGCTCCTTTCGCCGCTGATTCTCTTGGTAGCGCTGATTGTTGCCCGTCGCCAAGTTCGGATGTTACGCGAACGGCTGGCAAGCCGATTGGAGAGCGAACCGCCGCTGACCGTATCCAGCCCCGTTTCACACGTTGGCGGCATGGGCGCTAACAACGCTCGTTATGCCCCGGCCGATCTCGAAAATCTGCTACTGCTGCGGATGGAATTGGAAAAGTTACTCGAGGCCGGTGAGTTGCCGAAAAATCGGCACCAGCAACTGGTGAGCCAGCTCGATTTATTGTGGGAGCGGCATCTGCGCGAAGGTGGAGCCTGGCCGGGTAATGAAGTTTGGGAACAGCGCCGCGCTTTGGCGTGGCGTTTGTTGGGGCAAGCGCTGGAGAATCCGCCCGGTTCGCCGCCTTGGCTCGCGGCCATTCCCCCAATATCTCCCGCGCTCCCCGCACCACCGGCGGCTGTGATAATACCGCCGACGATGGTTCGCAATGATCCTCCGCCAGTATTGTCACCACCCCCAGTAATCTCACCGCCGCCCCCCGCCTGGAAGTCGTGGCCGCTGGAATCCGTGGAACCCTCTCCACCGCCATTATCCGACACGCCGCTTAGTCCAGAGTTTGAACCTGAGCCGATAAAACCAGCGAACTGGAGGTCGACTGCCGAGACAGCCAGTTCCTCTCGGAAGCCTGTTCCTGAGACGGTAACGGTCGATGTCGCTGATTGGCGGCCAGCAGCCCCAAGTCCGCTGGAAAGGGCGTTAACCGCGGTATCCGGTTGGCCCAAACTCATCGCCCCGTTCTTGGCCCAGAACATCGGCTGGTTTGTTGGCGGCTTCTGTTTCATCGCTGGTGCGCTGTTTCTGATCGCCAATACCTCTGGTTTCGTCAACGCTCTTGTCGTGTTCATCAGTTTGTTTGGCGCTGGCGCTTTCCTGCTCTGGGCCGGCTATCAATTCCGGCGGCAGCGGGTTGAGTTAGCTGTCGCCAGCACAATGTTATTGACGTTAGGGATGCTGCTCGCCCCGCTTGTGTTGGCGGTTGCGGCGCGCTTGGTGAACGCGGCCCGTGGCGATCCGTTGTTGCTGCTGGTGAGTGTGGTGGTTGTCGTTATAACGCTAGCGGCCTTCGCGTGGGCGGCCGCGTTGAGCAGCATGCTGGTGGATCGCGTGTTGCAAGGCCGCTATGCCTGGCTGTTGACCGGATTGGGGGCGGCGCAACTGGTGTTGCCGTTGGCGCAATTCGCGCCCTATTGGCAGGTCCTGATGGTCTGGCACGCCCTGTTGTTGGGAGTGCTTGGTTACGCGCTGTGGACTTTCTCCGGTGAGTGGCTGCGGCAATTGTTCGTGGACCGACGGCTAACCACCTATTACGCCGTTGGGATGCTGGTTTATACCGCGATGGTATCGTTCGTCCATTTGACCTGGTTGTGGCCGGCAACGTTGCCTGAGGGTTATGCCGGACCGTTCCTGATGGCGTTGTGCGGGTTGTTGTTCCCAATAGACGCGGCACTCAAGGAGTGGGTCGAAAAATACACCTTTCTATCTCGATTCAGCTTTGTGCTTTATGGCCTATCGGCGGTAGCTATCGCGGTTGCGAGCCAATCCACCTTGCCGCTGGCGCTAGCCTTGGCCTTGGGTGGCGCATTGTATGGCTGGATGACTTGGCGCTACCGCACTTTGCCCCCCTTATATCTGCTGTTTGGCTGCTTGGTGGGGCTGTATGGCCTGGGTCTGCTGCATCTGGTTCCGCCTGCTTGGCGCGGGCTGGCCGCTGAGCCGGGCTTACTGGCATTGCTGGGCTGCGCCCGCTGGGCGAGTCCGCGTTCGCGCGCCATCGCGTTGCAATGCCTGATGGTGGGCGGCGTCCTGTTAGTTGGGGTGATCGCCTGGAGCCTGACTTGGAATCCGCCCAGCGCGTTGAGTTTCCTCACGGCGGTGATTGGGACTGCGCTGGCTTATATCGGGGTCCAGTCGCTGCTGGCTTTGCCAGAAATGGAGCCGCGTTGGGCCTATGCCGGTTATCTGGTGACCGTGCTGGCAGCGGTGGCGGTCGTTTGTGCTCCAAGTTGGAGTGGGTCCGGTTGGGGAATGCAAACCGCGTGGGGTTGGTTGGCGCTGGCGGCGTTATGGGCTGGACTGGGCTTGCAGCAGCGCGGGCAATCTTCCATCAATCGTTTCGTGTGGCTCGGCAGCGCTCAGTGGAATGTGGCGCTGGCGCTAGCGCTGGCCGGAATATCGCTGGGATCTAATCTGCTAGGTCGCCTGGAGCCGATTTTATTACTGGCCGTGGCGGGTGCGTTGTTGTTGTGGCTGAGTCTGAGCTTGCGCCGACAGGCGCTGTTCTACGGCGTGCTGGCCTGTGGCGCTGGCATCGGTGCATTGGTCAAGCAGGGCTTTTTTCCTGGACCAAGCACGGGTTTAATCGAGTTTGTCTTGGTGTTGGCGATCTGGGGACTGCTGTGGCGCTTGAACTGGCGCTTTCGGGCACGCCGCGCCCTTGCTGATAACCAGCCTGATGCAGGGTCGGACGGGGACGATAGCGCCAGTTGCCCGTCGTTGATCGCTGTGGTGGGCGCGCCGTTGGAACAAGCCATGGCCTCTTTATGGGTGCTTGGCTTGATAAAGCTCAGCCTGCGGCTAGTGGATGGTGGAGCCGTTTCAGCAGCATGGCCGGTCACAGCCGGGGTGGGAGTAGTCGCTGGGTTGGTGTTGATCGGCTATTTCCATCGTTTCAGTTGGGTGGCCTTACCCTTTTTGTTGGGGCTTGCCGGTGTGATGGTGGGGCTGGTTTGGTTTGAATGGCTTGGGTTGGGAGTGGGTGCGGCGGCGGTGCTGTATGCGCTCTTGGTCTGGCGCGCGAGCGTCGCCGTACTGGAGCATCCCACCACCTGGCGCTTGGCGCAAGTGATGGGCTTTACCGTACCTGGCGGCGCGGGCGGTAGCCGTCAAATCCAGCAAAGCCTGCATCGTTGCGCGATGGCGGTAGCAGTAACGGCAGTCGGGGCCAGCTTGGCGTTAATGCTGTTGAAAGCGCCGGTTGTGGAGCTGTTGCCGATACTGGGGTCGAGCTTGCTGCTCTTTATAGCAACAGGCTGGCGTTACCGTTCTGTATTCCATGCTTATGCGGCGCTGATCACACTGACGCTGACAGCGTGGTTGCTCGACGCCGGGTGGTTTGGGTTGGAATTGCTAGGCTTGGGCCAACCCCTGCTGAATGTCGTTTTAAGCGCCCTCATGGCGCTGGCCTGGCTGGCGTTACGGCCGGAGAAAACGGCTCCATTCGCCTATTGGCGCACTCCGTTACAGTTGGTCAGCGCCGCATTGTATTTGCTGGCGTTGGCTGGCGCGACTCTCGCGGCATTGGCGGGTGATGCGCGCTTGCCGGTGTTGCTCGCCTTGCTCTGCGTAGCGTTGTTCCCAGTGGCCCGACCGTGGCGAAACGCAGCGGGATGGCGCGGTCTCGGTCTGGCGCTGTTGTCGAGCGCGCTCGCTTGGAGTTTGGTGGGTTGGGGGGATTTTGATCGCTCGACTGAAATCTGGATTGCGGTTGTCTGGGGTTACGCGCTCTGGTTTGACGGCAATTTGCTGCTGCCGCGCTGGAACGCGCGCCAGCCAGACTGGGCGGTAGCGCCGGAATTTTGGCCGTTGCTCGGATTAGTCTGCGTCTTGGCGGGCAGCGCGGTTGGATGGGCCAGTGGCGATTTTTCGTTGAGCGCCGCGCTGGCGGCATTGACGCCGTATCTGTTCTTGCTGTTGCGGAACACGACTTGGCCGGGCATGGCTTGGCTGGCGGTGGCGGTGTTGACGGCCAGCGGATTATCGGCTGGCCTCACCCTGAACTGGTGGAATCCTTTGCCGGGCGGTTCCGATGTCCTTGGCGTGTTGAGCGAATGCACCGCCGCTCTGCTCTGGCTGAATCTGTTATGGCTGTTAATTCCGGTGTGGCGACGTCATGGCCGGATGCTGGCCAGTTGGCTCGACTGGCGGCGCGACTATTTGCTCGAACCGCTATTCTGGTTGCCGTTTGGGGTGTTAGGAGTGGTGTTGGCGCGGCTGTGGGTGTTGGAGATCGGGTTATTCTGGGTTGCCTCTCCAGCGGAACCCGCGTCTTGGCGGTTGGTGGGGGTGGCGCTGCTGCTGGCGGCAAGCGCCGGGCATGGGTTCAAAATCCGCCCGACGCGCTTGCCAGCGCATAGCTTGCTGCTGGCTTTACCAGCGGTGATCGCCGCGGTTTTGCTAGCGCTGGCTCCATCGCCAGTCTGGTTGCCATTGTTGGTTGCGCTGTGGGATGGCGCGTTGCTGTTGGCTTGGCGCCATGGATCGTATCGGCTAGAGGCTTGGCGTTCGGCGCTGGAATTTTGGTTGGCTGTTCTGCCGGTGGCGAGCCTGGCGCTGCTATTTATCGTTCCTGGCGTTGCTTGGGATCATGTGACCGGAAGCCTGCTGGCGCTGGCGGTCATCATGCTGGCGCAGGGCTGGTGGCGGGAGCGATCAATTCAACTAAAAATCGGTTTACTGTTGGCCTTGGCTGGCAGTTACGTCATCTGGCTGAGCGGCGCCACGTCTACTTTCTGGGCGGCGCTGTTTGGCTTAGCCCCTTGGTACGCCTTGCAGACTGTGCTGTTGCTGTGGGGATTGAGAGCTGTCCGATCGCGATTGGAGGCTCGGCTGAATGCGGTGACCACGCAGTCGGATGAGGCGCGGCTCAGCCAAGTGGATGAATTGGCTCACACGTTAAGGGAGTCGATCCCCTGGTTGTTGGTTTTCAGTCTGCTGTGGTTGGGTTTGCACGCTTGGGGCCTCTTAGCCTACCGGGCCGGCTGGGGATCGTTGGCCTGGTATTTTGGCGCGACAGTCGATCCGTTGGCAGCGGGCGCGACTCTGTTGGCGTTGGCGGCTCAGACGGGAATGAAGGCTTGGCGGCAGGTCCAGGAACCGAAATGGGTTTACGCGACGGCCGCGTTACTAGGGCTGCTAGCGGCTTACGGGCGGTTGGCGGTACTCGGATTGACGCCGTTTACGGTCGCGGACACCGCTGGGCTGATGATGGCCGCCTATACCATCTTTCTGCTGCACCAGTTCACGCTATCTCGACCGCTGTACCATCTTGCCGTGTTGTTGCCGCTGCTGGCGCTGGCGACCGCTCCGTGGCAGCTCGCTTCGCCGTGGTTTGGCGCCGCCTTGCTGGCCACCGCGGTGCTCTATCTATCGCTGGCGGGCGCTTTGCGCAATCCCTTGCCCATGTATTTGGGCGTGCTGGCTTTGAACGGCGCGGTCTATCTATGGGCCCCGCTGTGGGCCGAGTGCTATGGCTTATGGCAGTTCTACATCGTACCAGCCGCCGTATCGGTACTGGCGCTATTGCATCTGCATCAACGGGAATTACGGCCTGGCGTGTTAAGCGGGGCGCGGCTGGCGGCGCTGAGCGCGCTTTATGCCGGCGCTGGCCTGGATGTCTTCCTGCGCCCAGAACTTTGGGTGTTCGTGCTGGCGCTGGCGCTGGCCTTGAGCGGCGTCATTTTCGGCATCGCGTTGCGGGTGCGCGCTTTCCTCTATGCTGGAGTGGCGTTTCTAGTGCTGAACGTGGCGGGACAGTTGATCCGTTTCTATCCTGAGCAAGGTTTCAGCCGGGCCTTGATCTTGATCGGACTGGGAACTGTCATCACCTTGGGTATGGTCATGTTCAACCTCAGACGAGAGGCGATCATGCAACGGATTCGTATCATGCGGGCCGATCTGGCGGCATGGGAATAAGGTAGAGGTGTTTCTACGCCAACCCTGAACGTGGTACGCTGATAGCACAGAAGTTGATGCTATATAGAGGAATTAGTCCATGGCGGAGCCTTCGACCGTGGAGTGCTCAGGCTGTTTTGAGCCGAAGGACGTTGAAAGCAGAGTCTGCCCGCGCTGCGGGTACGATCCAGAAGCCTTGCGTTCTCCGTCGTTGCTGCCGGTGCAGGCGCGGCTGAGTCGTTATACCATCGGTGAAAAGCTGGGTCGGGGCCGCTTTGGCATCACCTATCGCGGCTTTGATGTCAAGCTGCGGGTGAAAGTAGCAATCAAGGAATATTACCCGAGCGCTTTTGTAAAGCGAGCCGGTGATCGAATAACGCTGGAATTAATCGGATCAGAGAATGAGGCGCTCTTTGAATACGGCTTGAAGGCGTTCGCTGGTGAGGCCCATGTCCTGGCCGAATTGCAACACCCAAACCTGGTGCGGGTGTTCGACCTGTTCAAGATGAACGGTACCGCCTATCTAGTGATGGATTACTACAAGGGCGAGACCTTGCACGATTATCTAGCCCGGCAGCCCAATCGGAAATTACCTTGGCGGCGAGCGGTTAGCCTGTTGCTGCCGGTGCTCGATGGGTTGCATGAAGTCCATCGCAACGGCTTCCTGCATCGGGATGTCAATCCTGACAACCTCTGTTTGACGCGCCGCGATGAACTGATTTTGCTCGATTTCAGCGCCGCGCGTCAGGCGATCAGCGACCGTGCGCACGGCTTGGCCGTTTATTCCAACGGATTCGCGGCCTACGAACAGTCCATGCAGAGCGAGCTGGGGCCGTGGACCGATGTATACGGCGCGGCCGCCACGCTCTATTTGTTGCTGACTGGGCATGTGCCGCCGCCCGCAACAGAGCGTAAGCAGCGCGATTTAAAGAAGTCGGCCTGGTATTTCAATTCGGGCTTGCCAGCGGACCTCGATAAGACTTTGACGCATGCGCTAGCGGTCGAGCCAGGAAAACGCTTGCAAAGCGTTGAGGATTTTAAGGAGCAGCTTCAGGCCATATTGGAGCGAGGGAAGAATAAATCAGCGAAACCAACGCCAGCGCCGCGGTCGCTAGGGAAGAAGCCGAGAAGGCGAGCGCTCGTCGGGTCGTTATCCTTGGCCGCGCTCGTGATTGGTTTGGTCACGGCCTGGCCGTTTAGCGGGCTAGATGGTTTTACGCAGCCTTCTTTGAGTTCTAAGGTCGCGCCGGATGATCCGACGGTACCGAGCAGCGCGCGCGCGCCTGTTCGAAGTGCAGTGGACCCCGTACCAAAAAACGCCACGCTTGAACCATCGACACCTGACCATCAACCCAAGCAGACTCAGCGCGAAGCGAGCGTAGAGGCGCCAGAAGTATCTTCTGGCTCGGCTAGTCACGTCTTCCACGATAAACTCCATGACCGGAGCGACGGGCCAGCTATGGTGGTGATTTCCCCTGGCGAATTTTGGATGGGTTCGCCCGAAAATGAAAAGGGACGGGAAGAAAATGAGCGCCGGCATCTGGTTAAAATTGAGAAGCGTTTTGCCATCGGCCAATTTGAAGTGACATTTGACGAATATGATCGTTTTTGCGCCGCGAAAGATTGCGAGCGATCCAGCGATGCGGGGTGGGGTCGAGGAAGACGGCCAGCGATCAATATAAGCTGGGGCGATGCGGTGGCCTACGCGCAGTGGCTCTCGGAGCAAACTGGCCAACGCTATCGATTGCCGACGGAAGCAGAATGGGAATATGCCGCCCGAGCGGGAAGTCAAACCGTACGGTACTGGGGGAATGGTCCAACGCAAGCATGCCAGTACGCTAACGTGTTGGATCAGAGTGTGAAGGAGGTCTTCCCTGGCGGCGACATCCATAATTGTACCGATAAATTTATCTATACCGCACCAGTTGGTTCTTTCCGGCCGAATGCTTGGAACGTATCGGACATGTTAGGTAATGTTTGGGAATGGACCTGCTCGCTATATGACAAGGATTATGGCGGCGCCGAGAGGGAATGCGCGGATAACAATGCGGAGGGTGCGCGGGCGGCGCGGGGCGGTTCCTGGCTTTATGAAGCCACACGCGTGCGTTCCGCCGCTCGCTTTGGTATGCCTCCCGCCAGCAATACCAGCAGCGCGGGATTTCGTGTCGTCAGAGCCTTCTAAGGAATCGCCCTGATAGGGCGGAAGTTCGAACCAGCGAGCTAGAATCGCCGCGCCGGCCGGGCGCGGCTAACGGCTGGCTGAGCGCCAGGGACTGTTGTTCAAACGCTAAAACTTTCTCCGCAACCGCACATTTCTTTAGCGTTGGGGTTACTGAACCGAAAACCTTCGTTAAGTCCCTGCTTGGCGTAATCCACTTCCAGCCCGTCCAAGTACGGTAGATTCTTGGGGCTGACGACGATCTTGACGCCTTGGGACTCGAAGATTTGATCGTCGGGATCAATTGTATCGGCCAGTCCGACGGTATACATGTAGCCCGAACAGCCAGTATTGCGCACCCCCAGCCGCAATCCCCGCGCCTGTTGCTTCTCGGCGAGATAATTGCGGGCGCGGGCGGCCGCTTTTTCAGTCAAGGTGATCGCCATGCTGTTTTCCTCTCATAATCAGGTGTTCAAGAGTAAGTTATGGAAGTGCGGACCGGTCGATTTGGCGACCAATGCCCGGCGCGCCGCTTTAAGGGCGGTTTCGGCGAGCACGGCGCAATGTAGCTTCTCCGGCGGTATATCTAATTCTTTGACCAGTTGATGGTGCCGAAAGTGCCCGATTTCCGCTAGCATCCGGCCTTCCATGCACTCAGCCAACAGCGAACCGCAAGCAATCAGCCAACCACAGCCGTAAGCTTTGAAGCGAACGGCGACGATCAGGCCCCGAGGGTTCGCCTGTAAATGCAATTGCAAAATGTCACCGCTGATCGGTTCGCCCACGCACGCCGCGGCTACCTCCGGTTCGCTGGGGTTTAGGGCGCCAACGTGGTGGAGACGTTCGAAATAGTCCCGTGCGGTAGCGCTTAATGCCCGCATGATAGCGTTTTCGATCCGGGGTTTGGAGTTTCGATTAGCGGCGACTCAGGGGTTACTCCGGCCAGCCGTTCTTGCTGGCGGCCGAATGCAGCTGGCAATCCTTCAATTCTTCCAACTGCAACTCGCCAGGATCGATGCCCGCCTTTCGCATCGCCTTGCATAATTGACGGATGGTGTAATCAAGGGATTGAATATGGTCTAGCATTTGATTGATGGCGTGCGCTTCCGGGTCTGGTAAATCTGGCGTGGCGCCGTAAGCATCAAAGCCGAGCTTGCGGGCAATTTCCCGGCGCACGTCGGCGTCAGCTTCACCGGCTTCGACCACGCGACCCGGTACGCCCACCACCGTGGCGTTCGCCGGAACTTCCTTGATAACGACTGAATTCGAACCGATACGCGCATTATCGCCAACTTTGAATGGCCCTAAAACCTTGGCGCCAGCACCGATCACCACATTGTTGCCGAGGGTGGGATGGCGCTTGCCCTTGTTCCAACTGGTTCCGCCTAGGGTAACGCCTTGATAAAGCGTGCAGTCATCGCCGATTTCAGTGGTTTCACCGATGACGACGCCCATGCCGTGGTCGATGAAAAAACGGTGGCCGATTTTCGCGCCCGGATGAATTTCGATTCCGGTCAACCAGCGGCTGATAGCGGATAAGAAACGGGCCAGCCATTTGAAACCCCTGTTCCACAAAGCATGGTGGACGCGGTGCAATAGGACCGCATGAATGCCGGGGTAGGCGGCCAGAACTTCAAATACTGTGCGCGCGGCCGGATCGCGGTCGAACACGCAGGTAATATCTTCACGCAAACGTTGCCAAAACGGCATAACAAGCCCATCCAGAGAGCTGAAGTGAAAGAACCGCTCATACCAGCGGCGGTGGGAGGAGAATTATAACAGCGCCTTGCAAAGTTTATTCCCATGGTTTCCGAATAGTCGTGGGGCTTACGCCATAAGCTAGGCACCCGTTAGGCCAAAGGGCCGTTAACTTTGCCGAAAAAATGAATTGGCGGCGATGGAAATTGGCTTCCGCCGCCGTCCGGCCTAAGCTTGTGGGAGTAAATTCCCTCCGAACCCCGGGCTGAGGCTTGCGGGATGAGTGGTTGGATGATTGGTGGAGAATAGAGGTTAGTGATATGAAGCCTTGGATCAATGAAGAGATCTTCAAAAGCTGGACTCAAGCCCAGAAGCGTCTTTGGAACAGCTTGTGCTCGGCAATGCCATTTCAACCGCCCGCTGGGGTCGAAGCATGGCGGGAGACCTATCTCAAAAACCTGAATACCTGGGAAGTGGCTGTCAAGAAAACCTTATCGCAGGAAGCGACCTGGGTACGGCGCTGGGTGGAGCAGGTAGCTCAGGAAAAGGGTACGCCAGAGTTGATGAGCGCTTGGGTGCTCCAGATGGAGGAAGTACTGCAACGTTGGGTTGAAACTCAAAACCAGTGGTGGGATGAGTATTTCATGGTCCTTCGGCGGAGTGGGGGATTCACCAATCCCGAACTGACGGGCCTGGAAGGTACGCCAGTCACTAAAGCCACCCCACCGGTTTCCGAACCGACGGTTTTACCCGAGGCGCCTTTCACGGTAGTGGCTGAGCCGGCTCCGGCCGCTAATGAAGCAGTGGCCGAGCCGACATCGGCCGCGCCCGCGGCTGACCCACCAATCGCCGTGACAATGCTTTCAATGGTTGGGTCCGATCCAACCCAACCCGATGATCTCAAACTGATCGTTGGCATCGGCCCGGCGCTGGAGAGGAAACTCCATGGCTACGGTATTCTCAGTTTCCGGCAATTGGCCACCTTGGATGGCGAAGCCATTGGCCGACTCGACAGTACGATCAAAGCGGCGGGTCGTATTCAGCGGGATGACTGGACCGGCCAAGCTAAGGTATTGCATCTCCAGAAGTATCAGGAACAGCTTTGAGGCATCACACAAAAGGCATCGAACAAAACTTCGCGGCCTTGGTGAAGTTCTCAGTTGCTAAAGCCAATTGGTTAGCTACAGACAGGGCTGCCATCACGATCAATCAATTCTTGGCAGTATTGGCCTTGGACTCCGCGCATTGCGGCTCAGTCGCCAGTCTGGCTCGCTATCAGGAGCAAACCGCTTCATGTCCGTACAGGCTATCGCTAAGCTGCTCGGCGGCCACGTTCCGCTGGGTCGGCGGGTAACGGTGCAAGGCTGGGTTCGCACCCGCCGCGATTCAAAAGCCGGTTTATCTTTTGTCGGCGTTCACGATGGTTCAAGCTTTGATCCGCTGCAAGTCATTGCTCTGGCGCAATTGCCGAACTATCAGAGCGAAGTGCTTCATCTGACCGCGGGGTGCGCGGTTCGCGTTAGCGGCGAGTTGGTCGCATCAGCCGGCAAAGACCAGCGTGTGGAATTGCGGGCCGAGCGCATCGAAGTGGTGGGTTGGGTCGATGATCCAGAAACCTATCCTATCGCCCCCAAGGCCCACAGCTTTGAATACCTGCGGACCGTGGCGCATTTGCGACCGCGCACCAACAGCATCGGCGCCGTGGCGCGAGTGCGCCATTGCCTGGCGCAGGCGATCAATCGATTTTTCCACGAGCGGGGCTATTGCTGGGTTCACACACCCATCATTACGGCCAGCGACTGTGAGGGGGCTGGCGCTTTGTTTCGGGTCAGCACACTGGATTTGGTCAATCCGCCACGCCTTCCGGCGGGGGAGGTCGATTTCAGTCAGGATTTCTTCGGAAGAGAAACATTTTTGACCGTTTCTGGTCAGCTCAATGTGGAAGCTTATTGTCTGGCATTGTCAAAAGTTTACACTTTTGGCCCGACGTTTCGGGCCGAGAATTCCAACACCAGCCGTCATCTGGCCGAATTCTGGATGGTGGAGCCGGAAACGGCCTTCGCGGATTTATCCGCTAACGCCGATCTGGCGGAATCTTTGTTGAAATCAGTTTTTCAAGCGTTGTTGGAGGAGCGTGCCGACGATATGGCCTTCTTCGCCCAGCGGATTGACAAGCAGTGTATCCAGCGTTTAGAGCACGTGGTTCAGTCATCATTTAAAAGAATGGATTATAGTGAGGCGATCCGCGTTCTGGAGCGAGCCAAGCGATCCTTCGCATTTCCGATCAGCTGGGGTATGGACTTACAATCGGAACACGAGCGTTATTTGGCGGAAGATTATGTTGGCGGCCCGTTGGTTTTGATTAATTACCCAAAAGAAATCAAAAGCTTTTACATGCGCCTGAACGATGATGGTCGGACCGTGGCGGCGATGGACGTCTTGGCGCCGGGTATCGGAGAAATTATCGGCGGCAGCCAGCGCGAGGAAAGGTTAGAGGTGCTGGACACGCGACTCGACGAGGTGGGTATGAACAAAGCGGCTTATAATTGGTATCGTGATTTACGGCGCTATGGCAGCGTGCCACATGCCGGTTTCGGGCTGGGCTTCGAACGGACTGTCAGCTACGTAACAGGCATGAGCAATGTCCGGGATGTGATACCCTTCCCGCGTACGCCGCGCAGCGCGGATTATTAGCGCTCCCGTTGAGTAATTTAAGGGCCTGACTCATGACCGATGTCGCCTATCAGACTACTCCAATCGAGCACGGCATGGGCCGAGCCGATCCCAAATCGGCGATTTCCGAGGCGAATCAATCCTGTATCGTCTCTGCTTCCCCGGCGGCCAACACCGGCTATTCAATGGCCAAGACCAAGAGCGAGAATGTTTGGGGGAATACCTTATCGCCCAATAGTTTTCTGGAGGAATACCGCATTGAACAGGTGCTGGGGATTGGTGGATTTGGCATTACCTATAAAGCTTGGGATACCCTGCTCGAAACCTGGGTGGCCATCAAGGAATACTTCCCCGTTGCCTGGTCCTTCCGTGACTCCGACGGCCTAACGGTTCGTCCGAATACGCATGGTGGGGATATCAACGGCAAGAATGGTCTGGTGTCTTATTACCTGTGGGGATTGGAGCGATTTCTGGATGAAGCGCGGATTTTAGCGCGGATTCAACACCCGTGCGTGGTGCGGGTGAAGCGGTATTTTCGGGCGCACGGGACGGCCTACATTGTGATGGATTACGAAGACGGGAAGCCGTTGAGCGCGGTGTTGCAAGACGGCGAGACCTTGGACGAAGCGGAAGTACAAGGGTTGCTGGAAGATGTGTTGCCGGCGCTGCAAGCGGTGCACGAGCAAGGCTACCTGCATCGGGACATCAAGCCGTCGAATCTGTACGTGCGGGCCAGCGACCAGCGGGTGATGCTGATTGACTTTGGGGCGGCGCGGCAAGCGGTGGGGTGTTACAGCAAGAGCGTGACCAGTCTGGTGACGCCGGGGTACTCGCCGCCGGAGCAATACACGACGCGGAACGACCGGCATGGGGCCTGGACGGACATCTACGCGCTGGGGGCGGTGCTGTATCGCTGCGTGACGGGAAATCCGCCGCTGGAGGCGGCCGAACGGATGTTGGAGGACACCCTCGAGCCGGTGGCGGCGGCGGGGGCGGGTCGTTACAACGTCAATTTGCTGCGCGTGATCGACCGGGCGCTGGCCGTGCGGCCAGAACAGCGCTTCGCAACCATCGCCGAAATCCAAACCGCTTTGGATGATCTACAGTCCCAAGCCGATACCGAGGCCGAGGATACCGATCAGACTGTATTACAATATCCCGACAGAGTAGAGACGCGGTATGTTTATGAACCGCCATTGGTTTTCGACAGCGAGCGGGTCGCTGATCGGATCTGTTTGGAAGCGGCCGATCCGCCGACGGCGAGCCAGCAGTGGTGTGAAGGTCTACCAGAAGAAATGGCGCGGCCCTCGCCAGCGGCGGCCCCAGTCCGGCGGTGGCTGCCAGGGATGCTAGTCGTTGGCGGCGGCTTGGCCATGGCGGCGGCAGTGGCTTGGGTTTTGCCGTCGATGCCGGCCTTCAAGGAGGCGTTCCCCCCTCCTGATGTCTTGCGGCCGTCTGAGCGGACGAGTGAAAACGCTCTGGTTCCTGAGCGTCCTTTGCCACCACTACCGGTAGCTGGGTCTCCCCAAGCTTCAGGTTTAACAGCGCTTGTATCAGATTCGCTACCGATGCAACCGTCAATCCCTCCGGTTGGTGAGAACTCGTTGGGCCAGCAAGAACAAGCCAATGCGCTACTAGAGACGAGTGCGGCCTCTTCAACCGATCTTTCGTTACCCGTTTCGGCATCGGTTTCTGCCCCATCGCCTGAAGCGTTATCTGATTCATCGACGCTGGCTGTGGAACAAGCTTCGTTGACACAACCGGCGAGCGAGGCAGTGGGAGTAGAGCAATCGGCCACGGACTCCAAGAGGCCGGACGTACCGCCCATCCCAATACGGGTGTCTGCGCCCAAGAAAGTATCGAAATCAGCTGCGGCAACCGCTGCTTCTGTAGCGTCAAAGGCACGATCCGCACCCGCCGCTAAAGCGAAAACCAACTCGGCGACTGGGGCAGCCACCAATCCCATCACGGCTAAAGCCCGCTATAAACGGGGTGAGCCGCTCGTCTCATCCCGTAATTTCATGCGGCAACGCCCTCGCAATCAGTTACGAGCTCGTGCTCGTGTCGCCAATTCCTCCATGCCGTTTGGGTTCTGGCGCAAATGGGAGCGGGCTTCCAATCCGTGGGAGTTTCCGGCTAGGAATGGTTTTAATCAAAAATAAAATCCCTTGTTGATTCGTTCGGATGATCTATGGGGTCTACATTGACCGCTGTCTCGTTCTGAAGGAATGTGTTACACGCACCAATGTAGTGTACGGAGCCATCATGTCTTGAAAGTTGTTCATTGTTAGCTCGGAATTGGCATAAATAATGTATTAAATTCTGTTCTATTCTGTGCTGTTCCCACGCATGCCCTGCTGCATACATTAGCCTAGGGTTATTCCACGCCACTGTTGGGTTGTGCTTATGATCGACATTGCCAATCCGGCTACTCTCCCAATGAGCGGTATTGACCGCTCCAATGTGCTGCCATCAGGTTGCATGTTGAACGAATACCGCATTGAACAGGTGCTGGGGATTGGTGGATTTGGCATTACCTATAAAGCTTGGGATACCCTGCTCGAAACCTGGGTGGCCATCAAGGAATACTTCCCCGTTGCCTGGTCCTTCCGCGATTCCGACGGCCTCGGGGTGCATTTTAACACTCAGGGCGGTATTTCCAGCGATGAAGATGGCTTGGTGTCTTATTACCTGTGGGGATTGGAGCGATTTCTGGATGAAGCGCGGATTTTAGCGCGGATTCAACACCCGTGCGTGGTGCGGGTGAAGCGGTATTTTCGGGCGCACGGGACGGCCTACATTGTGATGGATTACGAAGACGGGAAGCCGTTGAGCGCGGTGTTGCAAGACGGCGAGACCTTGGACGAAGCGGAAGTACAAGGGTTGCTGGAAGATGTGTTGCCGGCGCTGCAAGCGGTGCACGAGCAAGGCTACCTGCATCGGGACATCAAGCCGTCGAATCTGTACGTGCGGGCCAGCGACCAGCGGGTGATGCTGATTGACTTTGGGGCGGCGCGGCAAGCGGTGGGGTGTTACAGCAAGAGCGTGACCAGTCTGGTGACGCCGGGGTACTCGCCGCCGGAGCAATACACGACGCGGAACGACCGGCATGGGGCCTGGACGGACATCTACGCGCTGGGGGCGGTGCTGTATCGCTGCGTGACGGGAAATCCGCCGCTGGAGGCGGCCGAACGGATGTTGGAGGACACCCTCGAGCCGGTGGCGGCGGCGGGGGCGGGTCGTTACAACGTCAATTTGCTGCGCGTGATCGACCGGGCGCTGGCCGTGCGGCCAGAACAGCGCTTCGCAACCATCGCCGAAATCCAAACCGCTTTGAATTGGCGCGCGGAGGAAGATGACGATGAAACGGTGGTTGTGGCTCCCTTGCCTGGTGGTACGCCAAATCAGGCGATGCGGGCGTCAAACGCGATAGCGGTGTTGGCGACTGGAGAAGAACGAGCGTCAGCGACCGATTGTAACAGCCTGAATCTGTTGCCGCCCATTGATACTCATCTAAATCTGGCCACTGCTCGACTGGAGGTCATGAGACCTTCGCTGAAAAGCGTCGGCGCCCCGCCCCAAAAACTGAGTTGGATCCCTTTAGCCGGTGTCGGCATGCTGTTGGCGGCGCTCATGGCGGTAGTATTGGTCTGGTTATGGCCCACCACCCCCGTACCGGCGGAACAGCCACCCGCTGCCCACGCTGTTGGTGAACCGCCATCGGCCACCCCGAAGAGTGCGCTGACCACCCTGAAGCCACCGCCGGTTTTAGGGACTCTACCCTCTCCAGTGTCGGTCTCGGATTCCACGGAGTCTCGTGCCGTCACCGCATCGTCGATTTCCGAGACGACCCCTACGATTCCAAACTCGGATGCAAATACCGCGGAGCCGGTCGTCGAGGCATCCGCCACAACATCCACGGCCGCATCTCGATTAGAGACGCTGGCCACACCGGAAGCATCGAGTAAAACACCCAGTGGAGAGGCGAAAGCCCCGGAATTGCCGTTGGTGACTCAGCCCTCCTCACCGAGCCAAGCGATTGAAAGAGAAAACAGAGGATTGGAACCGATAACTAAATCCAATGAGCTGACAGTACCGCCTCCGTCGATTGTAGCGCCTGCTTTTGAACCGGGACCGAGACGCGCTGGAGAAATGGGCGGCCAATTGAAGCCGCGCGCTGAACCGACTAGCAAAGCGCAAAGCAGGTTAGGAGCCGCATCCGACACTCGCAAAGCAATCACCACCAAGGCGGAGAGCCAGCCAGCCGAGCTTTCCGCCTCCCGATCTCGTCCCGCTCGGCGGCAACCCAGTAAAAAACGAATGACACCGCAGCAATCCAACATCGTTGTTACTCCAACACCTCGGCTCGAAGAGAAACCAACAGCGAGAACGACAGTTGGCAATCCTTGGGAAGCGCCAACCTCGACGGGATTTAATCAAAAATGAAATTGCCCAACTGGCCTTTATTTCGTCGTCGTTCAGAACCCAAGATCGTGTTTGGACCGGCGCGATTGATCCGCACTGATTTGTTAAGTGCGGGCGCCCTACGGCTTCGCTCCCCGCTATGCCGGATCGGACGGGCGCTCGATAATGATATTTGTTTTGATAATGATACAGTTTCTGGCCATCACGCGGAAATCTACCATCTACCTGATGGTACGTTCCAAATTTGCGACCTGCATTCGACCAATGGAACCTGGGTAAATGGTCAATCGGTACGCACCAGGATTTTAAAAAACAGTGATGTGGTGGAATTAGGTGGAGTTCGCCTGCACTTCCGAACCGACAAGGGCTGATGGCAATGACTGGCCTGTTTCAACTGGAGAACGGACGATGCCGCTCTACCGCAATTTAAATAAAGAGTCTTCCGCTTTGCCAGCAACCGAGCCTACCCGCCGTATCGTCCGCGCCAAACCGGCGGTGAAATCCCATTTTCAACCTGCTCAAGCCGCCGCTCCGCTCAAATCGATCGCCGCCGAAAAAAGCGCGCTTAGCGCCGAATTGGGTCCAGTGGTCGGTTGGCTGGCGATTACCGCGGGGCCGGGGTGTGGGCAGATTTTGTCGCTCCACTACGGCGTCAATGATATCGGTCGTAGCGACAAATCACGAGTCCGGCTAGATTTTGGCGATGTGAGTATCGTATCGGACAATCAAGCCGCTATTATTTACACCGCTGGTTCCCGTCGTTTTTATCTCCAGTCGGTCGCTGTCGAAGTTTGGTTGGAAGGTCAGCCGGCACGGGGATCAGTGGAACTGAGCGGCGGTGAAATCTTGCAGCTGGGACAGACCCGATTACGGTTCGTGCCGCTATGCGGACCTGATTTCGATTGGCGCCATAACGACTCCCATCAGGGCAAACATGATGCGGTGTGTGCATAGCGAAGGTATAGCCCAAGGTAGCCGTCCCCGGCAGGAGGATGACTATGGCCTGTTTGATCTGCCGCCGCAGCTGGAGGCGGGAGAGTTGTTGTTGGTGCTCGCCGACGGGATGGGGGGAGAACAGGCTGGCGCCGTGGCTAGCGCGCTGGCCGTTCGCAGTTTTATCGAAACTTACGATATCGTACCGTCTTCCGCTATCCCGGAACGACTAGAGCGCACTTTGCAGCACGTCAACAGCCGTATGGCGTTGGAGGTGGCGAGCGATCCAGATCGCTTGCGCGGAATGGGGTGCACGCTACTGGCCGTTGTCTTGGCGGAGGAGGGACTGTACTGGATCAGCGTTGGCGATTCGCCGTTGTGGTTGTGGCGGCGGGGGCGGCTGCGCCGCTTGAATCAGGATCATGCTTATCGCCATGTCCTGGCCCAGCAGGTGAAAGCGGGGAAAATTAGCGCGGAAGAGGCCGCTTGTCATCCTGATCGTAACGCCTTGATCAGCGCCGTGACGGGCGACCAGCTGGAATTGGTCGACCTGCCGCGCCAGCCGTTGCCGTTAAAATTGAACGATCAGATCTTGCTGGCAAGCGACGGTATTCTCACCTTGCGCGAGCCGGAAATCGCCGCTGTGTTGGAATCCGCCGATCATGCCCAGTCGCCTTGTCAAGCGTTGTTGGCGGCGGTGGACGACTGCCGCAATCCCCAACAGGACAATACCACCGTTTTGTGGGCTAAAAGAACAGCGGCCGCCACAGAGTTGCTTTATCGGGGAGCATGGATAGAAGCGGCCCTGCTGGTCGGTATATTAGTCCTGATGGTAGTGGTCAGCGCTTGGTAGCCGCGGCAGTTTAAAAAGCGGGTGTGGCATCAAACTCGATCAAGATAGATCATCCGGCCGGCAATGGGCTACATAATTGACCGATACCCCAGCGCCCAGCCAGTAGCGCCGCAGCAAGGGATTGTAGTGCATCCCAGTCAGATCCCGTAGTATCAATCCGGCGTTTCGCGCCCAGGTTTCGAGTTCCGAAGGGCGGATGAATTTGCGATAGTCGTGCGTGCCTTTGGGTAAGAGTCGCAGCAGGTACTCCGCGCCGATGACGGCGAGCAAATAGGCTTGCGGATTGCGGTTGATGGTGGAAAAAAACAGATGGCCGCGCGGTTTCAGCAATTGGGCGCAGGATTGGATGGTCGAGGCGGGATCAGGAACATGTTCCAGCAGCTCCATGCAAGTCACAACCTCAAAGCTGGCCGGTTCCTGCTCGGCCAGTTCTTCGGCGGTGATGCGCCGGTACTCTAGGGCCGCGCCAGATTCCAACTGATGCAAGCGCGCTACCGCCAGCGGAGCTTCTCCCATATCGATGCCGGTCACCTGAGCGCCCCGAAGCGCCATGCTTTCGGCCAGAATACCGCCGCCGCAACCGACATCCAGCACCCGTTTGCCAGACAGCCCGTTAGCGCGTTGCTCAATATAGCCTAAACGCAACGGATTGATGTCGTGCAGAGGTTTGAACTCGCTCTCTGGATCCCACCAGCGACTGGCAAGTTCCTCGAATTTAGCGATTTCTTGAAAGTCCACATTTGGATTGGCAGTGGTCATGTCCTGTTCCCCGGTGCTGGCGGTTTGATAGAGTCGCCCACTGGCGGATTTGATCAAACGCGGCGCTCGGCGACGATTTTTTGGCGCCAGCCGCGCGCCCGTTCGATCAAATCGACGGTATCCAGCGTGGTCAAGCGACGGTCGGCCAGCAAACGCCGGCCAGCCACCCAGACATCGGTGACCTGATGGCGGCTGGTGGCGTAAACCAATTGCGAAATGGGATTGTACAGCGGCTCGGTTTCCAGTTGGCTGAAATCCACCGCCACAATGTCGGCGGATTTGCCAGCTTGCAATGAGCCAGTCTCATCGGCCAAGCCCAGCGCTCGCGCGCCGCCGAGCGTCGCCATGCGCAGTACACGCGCCGCTGGTAGCGCGGCGGCGTCACCGGCTACACCCTTGCCGAGCAGTGCGGCGGTGCGCAGTTCGCCAAACAGATCGAGGTCGTTGTTACTGGCCGCGCCGTCGGTGCCGATGGCGATGTTGACACCGGCCGCATCGAGCTGAGCGGTGGGGCAGAAGCCGCTGGCCAATTTCAGATTAGACTCCGGACAGTGCGCGACATGCGCGCCGGCCTCGCCCAAGCGTTCTATTTCCACCGCTTCTAATTGCGTCATATGCACCGCCAATAGCCGAGCGGATAGCAATCCCAGTTGTTGCAAGCGTTCCAGCGGTCGGCCGCCGTGTTCGGCTTGGAACGCGGCGACTTCAGCCGCGGTTTCATGAACGTGGATATGGATGGGTAAATCCATCGCTTCGGCCAACCGCCCGATCCGCTCCAGCGCGGGGGCTGAAACCGTATAAGGAGCATGTGGCGCGAAGGCCGCCCGCACCAGTGGATAAGCACCAAGCTCGTCATGCAATTGCAGACCTTTGGCGAGATATTCATCCATGCCACGGGCGTAGCTGGTTGGAAAATCGAAGGCGATCAGACCCACGCAGGCCCGTATCCCACAGTCCTGGGCCGCCGAAGCGACGACATCCGGAAACATGTACATGTCGTTAAAGCACGTTGTGCCCCCTCGCAACATCTCCGCCATCGCCAGTTGGGTTCCGTCGCGCACGAAATCGGGACTGACCCAGCGCGCTTCAACTGGCCAGATATGATCCTGTAACCAGGTCATTAGCGGCAGATCATCGGCCAACCCACGCAGCAAAGTCATGCTGGCATGCGTGTGCGCGTTGATCAGTCCGGGGATTAGGACGTGGTGATCGAAGTCGAGGCAACACTCGGCCCGGTAATGGATAGCGGCTTCTTCGCGGGGCAAGATGGCAACGATGCGCCCATCCGCAATCGCGATGGCGTGGTGTTCCAGCACGCACTGTTCCGGTTCGACCGGTACGATCCAGCGGGCGTTGAGCAGAGTGGCAACGGCTTGCGGCGGCATTCAAGGGACTCCGGGCGTGAATCCCAGATTATAGGATGGAACCGCAGGCAGGTAAAAAAACGCCCCGGCAAGCCGGGGCGTAAGTACAGTCTTTGAAAACTGGCGAATTACTCGCGGCACATCTCGGTAACGGTGGTGATTTCCACGCGGCGATTCTGCGCGCGGCCTTCCGGGTTATCTCTGCCGTTGGGCAGGGTATTAGGCGCGACCGGCTGTGATTCGCCCATGCTGCTGGTTCTGAGCTTGCTAGACGGCACGTTCCGGGAAGCCAAGTAGCTGGCCACGGTGTCCGCGCGACGCTGGCCCAGGCGCATGTTGTAAGCGTCGGTGCCCTTGGCATCGGTGTGACCGACAACCTTGACAGTGGAAACGCGCTCGGCGCGATTGATGTCGGAGGCGAGCTGGTCAAGCCGATCGCGGCCGCGCGCTTTCAACTCGGAGCGGTCGAAATCGAACAGGGTGTCAGTACCCAGCGTGATTTTTTCACACTGCGCCGGGGGTGGTTCGACAGCTACCGCGCCGCACTCTGGCACATCCTTTTCGGGAGTCCACCATGGCGTACGAATGCAGCGGCCGTAGGGATCTTTGACAATGTGGTCCCAGGGATCGACGGCATAGATACAACCGTACTTGTTGATGGCGTGAGCGGGCAGGGCGGTGAATAACACTACTGAGGCGGCCAAGCCTAGGCCAAGCTTATGCAGATTCACTTTCATCGATATACTCTCCCAAATTAGCACTAAAAATTTCTGTACACGGCACGTTAGCAAGCAATCTCGGTCACTAAGAACCCAGGTCGGTCAAACCGCGATCATTCACTTGGCCAGTATACCCAACTTACTGAGGGTTGCGGGCGACTGAGAGCCAGCCATGATGTGTAATGATACAACGTTGTGTCAGAATTGCAAAAAATGTTGTGCCAACAATAAATGCGTTAATTTTGCGCGTTATCTTGGCATTTTGGCAAGATATTTTTTGCAGCTGTTGCCAATAAGCCTAGCTTGTGGTCAGCTCACAACACGCAATTTTTTGCGCTTTTTACCGAAATTCACCGTATCGATTGCGCTATGGCCAATGAAAATGATGGTGTGCGCGCCGTTAGCTGGCGTACAGATGTTCTCGAATTGCTCGATCAGCGTCTGTTGCCGGGCAAAGTAAGGTATCGGCGGTTGACGGCGGCGGCGGAGGTGGCGCAAGCCATCCGCGGCATGGTCGTGCGCGGCGCACCGGCAATCGGTATCGCTGCCGCCTATGGCGTGGTGTTGGCGGCGAGGGTGCGTCATGCCGAAGCGCCAGATCGCTGGCGCGACTTAATCGCTGAGGATCTGGCGTTGCTAGCGGCGGCTCGGCCGACCGCCGTCAATCTGTTCTGGGCGCTACGGCGGATGGGACAGCTGGTCGAGAGGGTAGAAACTAATCCGGTGGCAAGCTTACTCGCCGAAGCGCGGGCGATTCATCAGGAAGATATCGCCGCCAACCGACGAATGGGCGAGTTGGGCGCGGCGCTGTTGGGCGAGCGAAGCGCGGTATTGACTCATTGCAACGCCGGCGCTCTGGCGACTGGGGGTTACGGTACGGCGCTGGGGGTGATCCGCCGCGGATACGCGGCGGGGCTGATCGAGCGAGTTTATGCCGACGAGACCCGGCCGTGGTTGCAAGGGGCGCGACTGACCGCTTGGGAATTGATGCGGGATGGCATTCCAGTCACTCTGTTGGCCGATGCCGCCGCGGGGGCTTTGCTGCGGCAGGGTAAGGTGAAATGGGTGATCGTCGGCGCGGATCGCATCGCGGCCAGCGGCGATGTCGCCAACAAGATCGGAACTTACCATCTGGCAATTGCCGCCCGCTATCACGGCGTGCGCTTCATGGTGGTGGCTCCGACTTCGACCGTCGATATGAGCCTCAACGACGGAACCGCCATTCCCATCGAACAACGCGCCGCGGAGGAGCTAACGACCTTGGGCGGGCAAACGGTCGCGGCGGCTGGGGCGGAAGTCTGGAATCCATCCTTCGATGTAACCCCGGCGGCATTGATCGATGCTTTGGTCACGGAACGCGGAGTGGTTTTGAGGCCAGACCCGGAGAAGATGGCGGGGATGATGGCGGGTGAAACGAATCACTAACTGCGTCGCTTCTCTCCAGACGACAGCAAAGGCGCATTCAAAAACGGCGGACAACTTAACAGAATTTCAGAATTTGCCCGCCGTAAGTTTTAAACCCTTTAGAGCGTCATGGATTTGCCTTTCGAACCCAGGTCCGCAAACGCTTCGTTCAAGCGCGCGACCATGTTTTCCTCAGCCGCCCGCAGGTATTTACGCGGATCGTAGTACTTCTTGTAAGGCTTGTCGGTTTCCGGATCGACCTGATACAGGAACGCCTTGGGATTCTCGCTGACGAATTTGCCGATGGCTTCCGAGTAAGCGAATTGCAGGTCGGTGTCGATGTTCATCTTGAATACGCCGTAGCTGACCGCCTGAGTGATCTTGTCTTTTTCTGAACCAGAACCACCGTGGAACACCAGGTTCAAGGGCTTGGCGGCGGTCTTATGGCGTTGCTCGATCAGCGTTTGGGAGTTCTTGAGAATTTCCGGACGCAATTGGACGTTGCCGGGCTTGTAAACGCCGTGCACGTTGCCAAAGGAGGCGGCGACCGAGAAATGGCCAATCGGCGAGAGCCGCTCGTACGCTTGCAGCACATCTTCCGGCTGGGTGTACAGATGGGAATTATCGGCGCTCTCATCCATTTCCTTGCCGATGCCGTCTTCCTCGCCGCCGGTCACGCCCAGCTCGATTTCCAGGCTCATATTCAAGGGTGCCATCCGTTTGAGGACGCGAGCGCATTCGCTCAGATTAAATTCCATCGGTTCTTCCGACAGATCCAGCATGTGCGAGCTGAAAAGGGGTTTGCCATGCTGTTTGAAAAATGCTTCGCCGTGATCAAGCAGCGCATCCACCCAAGGAATCAGGCCCTTGTTGGCATGGTCAGTATGCAACACCGCACAGACGCCATAATATTCGGCCATCAGATGGACGTGTTGCGCGGCCGATACCGCACCCAGAATCTTGGCCTTGGCGCCATCCTTCAGGCCCTGGCCGGCGTAGAACTGGGCGCCGCCATTGGACAGCTGGATGATGACGTCGGCTTGATTCCTGGCGGCGGCTTCCAAAACCGCGTTAATGGTGCTGCTGCTGCTGACATTGACGGCGGGAAGGGCATAACCGCCCGCTTTGGCGGCGGCCACCAAAGTGAGATAGTCCTTGCCAGTAACAACACCGGGTTTGAGTTGCGCCATGAACGTATCCTCTAGTTGCTAATAATTATGATTGAACGACAGTGAAGAGCAGGTTCAGTATAGCTTTTACTCGGCTGCCATCAAAGCCGCCGCCGGCAATCGCGGTTTCTTTCAGCCAACGCACTTGAACTTTTAGCGTCGAGGCCCGATGTCTAATTGATGACTTAGCGACGTTAGGTCAAAATAACACATTGACAGAGTGGCTTTTATGCTGGTCGATCACCTCAAACCCCAAGGAGGTTTTCAATTATGAGCAAAGTTGCTGCATTGCTAGGCGCCCATGCCGAGTATCTGCTGAACCATGCCTGCCAGACCATTCCTAAAGACTCGTTACACTTGCCGGGGCCAGATTTTGTAGATCGCATTTTCGCCGCGTCTGATCGGAATAACCGTGTGCTGGGCAACCTGCAACGGATGTTTGCCGGCGGCCGCTTAGCCGGCACTGGCTTTCTGTCCATCCTGCCGGTAGATCAGGGTATCGAGCATTCAGGCGGCGCCAGCTTCGCCAAGAATCCAATTTATTTCGATCCGGAAAATATCGTCAAGCTGGCTGTGGAAGGCGGCTGCAACGCCGTCGCCTCGACCTATGGCGTGCTCGGCATGGTGGCGCGCAAGTACGCCCATAAAATCCCGTTCATGGTCAAGATCAACCATAATGAGCTGCTGACTTTTCCTAACAAGGCCGACCAAATCATGTGGGGCACCATCAAGGAAGCCTACGACATGGGTTGTGCCGCGGTAGGAGCAACTATCTACTTCGGTTCCGCCGAAAGTGGCCGGCAAATTGTCGAAGTAGCGAAAGCTTTTCAAATGGCCCACGAATTCGGCATGGCGACCGTCTTGTGGTGTTATTTGCGCAATAATGCCTTCAAGACCAAGGAAAAGGACTACCACGTTTCCGCCGATTTGACCGGTCAAGCCAATCATCTGGGCGTCACCATCGAAGCGGATATCATTAAGCAGAAACTGCCGGAAAATAACGGTGGTTTTGAAGCCCTTAACATGGGCGGTTCCAGCTACGGCAAGTTCGATAAGAAGATTTATACTGACTTGGCCAGCGACCATCCGATCGATCTGTGTCGCTATCAGATCGCCAATTGCTATATGGGCCGCGCCGGCTTGATCAACTCCGGCGGCGAATCCAAGGGTGCGGGCGACTTGGAGGCGGCCGTCATGACAGCGGTGGTCAACAAGCGCGCCGGCGGCATGGGTTTGATTTCCGGCCGCAAAGCGTTCCAGCGGCCAATGAAGGAAGGCGTCGCCATTCTGAACGCCATTCAGGATGTCTATCTTGATAAGAGCGTGACCGTGGCCTGAGCGCCGGTCGGTCTTCGCCAAGCCCCGCGCGATGCGGGGCTTTTCGCGTGTTCGGCCGGGCTGGAACGGATGACTTAAGCACAGTGCGCCGCTACAATCCCTATCTTTTGCCCGTTCGGCGCGGAGATGGCGGTCATGCAGGAACTCAATCCCTATTTCAATCAGATTACCGATTTGCGGGGACGTTGTGCGTCTCTCAGGGGGTATCTTTGACTTTGAGGTCAAACGCGAGCGCTTGGATGAAGTCAATCGAGAATTACAGGAATCGGGTGTTTGGAACGATCCAGAACGGGCGCAAGCGCTTGGCAAGGAACGCGCCCAGTTGGAAGCCGTGGTTGATCGGCTTGAAAGTCTCGACCGGGGTTTGAACGAAGTCGCCGAGTTACTCATGTTGGCCGGGGAGGAGGGTGACGACGACGCCGTCGCGGAGGTGGTGCGAGATTTGGAGCGCCACGGCGGCGTGGTCGCCGAGCTTGAGTTTCAGCGGATGTTCGCCGGCGAACTGGACGCGAATAATGCCTTTGTCGATATTCAGGCGGGTTCTGGCGGCACCGAGGCCCAGGATTGGGCCGATATGTTGTTGCGGATGTACCTGCGTTGGGGCGAGCGGCGCGGCTTCAAAACCGAATTGCTGGAAGTAACGCCCGGCGAAGTGGCCGGCATCAAAAGTGCCAGCATCAGCTATGAGGGCAGTTACGCCTACGGTTGGTTGCGCACCGAAACCGGCGTCCATCGACTGGTTCGTAAATCGCCTTTTGATTCCGGTAATCGCCGCCACACCTCCTTTGCGGCAGTATTTGTCTCGCCAGAAGTGGACGACAATATCGAAGTGGACATCAATCCGGCTGATTTGCGGGTTGATGTCTTTCGCGCCTCGGGCGCGGGCGGCCAGCACGTCAACCGCACCGAATCAGCCATTCGTATCACCCACCTGCCGACCGGCATCGTGGTGCAGTGTCAGAACGACCGCTCCCAGCACAAAAACCGCTCTACCGCCATGAAGCAACTGAAGGCCAAGTTATACGAATTGGAAATCCAAAAACGTAACGCCAAAGCCCAGGCGGTGGAAGATTCGAAGTCTGATATTGGCTGGGGTAGCCAGATTCGCTCTTATGTGTTGGATCAATCCCGCATTAAAGACTTGCGCACCGGCATCGAGACTGGTAACACGCAGGCCGTATTGGATGGCGATTTGGATGAATTTATTGAAGCCAGCTTAAAGAGCGGGTTGTGATGAGGCGTTGAATGTTAATGGTTAAACAAACCGATCCTCCCGAAGAAGCCTTCGACGAAAACAAGCTGATCGCGCTACGGCGCCAAAAGCTGACCGAACTCCGCCAAGTAGGTAACGCTTACCCGACCGATTTCCGCCGCGACGCGCTGGCGGCGGAATTGCGCACGGCCTATGACAGCAAGGACAGCGCCGAACTGGAAGCCAATCCGGTGCGGGTTCGCGTCGCCGGGCGGATGCTGGCCAAGCGGATCATGGGCAAGGCGAGTTTCGCTCGGCTGCGGGATATGTCCGGCGACATTCAGCTTTTTCTCCAGAAGAACGCGCTGGGCGATGAAGTCTATCAAGCCTTTAAGGGCTGGGATTTGGGCGATATTCTCGGCGCGGAAGGAACGGTTTATAAAACCAATACCGGCGAATTGTCGGTCAGAGTCGACACGCTGCGGTTGCTGACCAAAGCCTTGCGCCCATTGCCGGAAAAATTCCACGGGCTGGCCGATCAGGAAACCCGTTACCGCCAGCGGTACGTGGATTTGATGATGAACGAAGCCACCCGCGCCACCTTTAAATTGCGCTCGGCCGTTGTCGCGCACATCCGCGAGTTTTTTAACCGGCGCGGCTTTCTGGAAGTTGAGACGCCGATGATGCAACCCATCCCCGGCGGCGCGACGGCGCGACCGTTTATTACCCATCACAACACGCTAGACATGCGGCTGTATCTGCGCATCGCGCCCGAGCTCTATTTAAAGCGTTTGGTGGTTGGCGGTTTTGAGAAGGTTTACGAGATCAACCGCAATTTCCGTAACGAAGGCTTATCGACCCGCCACAATCCCGAATTCACCATGCTGGAGTTTTATCAGGCGTATGCCGATTACCGCGATCTAATGGATTTGACCGAGGAGTTATTGCGGGGCATGGCGCAAGCTTTGCTGGGAAACACACGGCTGCAATACCAAGGTGAGTCCTGCGATTTCGGACAGCCCTTCCAGCGCCTGACCGTCAAAGAGGCGATTTTGCGGTTTAATTCGAGCATCGACGCCGCGCAATTGAACGATTTGGAAACCGTGCGCCGGATCGCGGAAGGTATAGGCATCAAAATGCAAGCCGAACATGGCTTAGGCCGTCTGCAACTGGAGATTTTCGAGCAAACCGTCGAGCACCAGTTGCGCGATCCGACCTTTATTACCGCATATCCGACCGAGGTATCACCCTTAGCCCGCCGCAACGACGCCGATCCCAGCATTACTGACCGTTTCGAGCTATTTATCGGCGGGCGGGAAATCGCCAACGGATTTTCGGAGTTGAACGATCCCGAAGATCAAGCCGAGCGGTTCCGCAAGCAGGCGGAAGCCAAGGCCGCCGGCGATTTCGAGGCCATGCACTACGATGCTGATTACATCCGCGCCTTGGAATACGGCTTGCCGCCGACGGCGGGCGAGGGTATCGGCATCGACCGGTTGGTGATGCTGTTCGCCGATGCGCCCTCGATCCGCGATGTGTTGCTGTTTCCCCATTTGCGGCCGGAATTGGGTGACCTGATCCGCCCTATGGGAAGTGGTGAGACAGCTCTCATCTCATTGAAATAGCAAACTGCTCAAGCTCATGCATCAAATTTCAACCAGCGTCCCCAATTCAACGACCCGATTGGTGGGAATGCGGAAAAAATCGGTGGCGCTTTGCGCGTTGCGCAGCATCCAGATGAAATACAGTTCGCGCCACAGCATCATTGGTGGAGCCAGTTTCGGCACAACCACCTCTCGACTGAGGAAGAACGAGGTTTTTTCCAGATCGAAGCCCAAGCCTTTCTCGCCGCACAGCTCCAAGGCTCTGGGAATATCCGGTTGCTCCATGAAGCCGTAACGCACGAAAACCCGGTAGAAACTTTGACCAAGGTCGGTAGTTTCAATGCGATCCGCATCGGCGACCGTCGGTACTTCAGCGGTAACCACGGTCACGAAGATGCTGCGGGCATGCAGCACTTCATTATGCTTGATATTGTGCAGCAGCGCCGACGGCGCGCCTTCGGGTCGGCTCGTGAGATAAACCGCGGTGCCGCTGATCCGCTTTAGCGACCGGCTTTCGAGCGATTTGATAAATTGATCGAGCGGCATGGTCAGATTGCCCATCTCCTTGAACAATAATTGCCGGCCGCGCCGCCAAGTGGTGAGCGTAGTGAAGGAGGCAAGCGCGATGACGATGGGGAACCAGCCGCCTTGCAATAACTTGATCGCGTTGGCCGAAAAGAAGGCCAGATCGATCAGCAGCAGAGCGAGGAGCAGGGGCGCGGCCAACCAGGGATTCCAGCGCCACGCCAAGAAGATGACGAAGGAGACCAGAATGGTGTCGATCATCATGGTGCCGGTCACGGCGATGCCATACGCCGCCGCAAGGTTGCTGGACGATTGGAAACCGAACACCAGCGCCATCACGGCGACATACAGCGTCCAGTTGGTAAAGGGCACATAAATTTGTCCCGCCTCCATATGGGAGGTATGGACGATCTTCATCCGGGGCAGATAGCCCAGTTGCACGGCTTGGCGGGCCACCGAGAACGCCCCTGAAATGACGGCCTGCGAAGCGATGACGGTCGCCGCGGTGGCCAGCGCCAGCATCGGAATCAAAGCCCAGTCGGGCGCCAGCAGGTAGAAGGGGTTCTGGATGGCGGCGGGATCCTTGAGCAGCAAAGCACCCTGACCGTAGTAATTCAAGACCAGCGCCGGCAGTACGAACCCGAACCAGCCGGCGCGGATCGGGAATTTACCGAAATGGCCCATGTCGGTGTAAAGCGCCTCGCCACCCGTCACCGCCAAGACGATCGCGCCGAGCGCAAGGAAGCTTTCCCAAGGATGACGCGCCAGAAACGCCAGCGCGTGGAACGGGTCGAGCGCCACTAATACCCCTGGCGCTTGCCAGATACTGAGAATGCCGAGCAGGCCGAGTACGGCGAACCAAGCGCACATGATCGGCCCGAAGAAGCGGCCGACAGCGGCGGTGCCATGTTTCTGGATTGAGAACAGGCCGGTTAAGACGATGGCCGTGATCGGCAGGATATACTCCTTGAGTCCTGGCGCGACAACATTGAGTCCCTCCACCGCGCTCAGCACCGAAATGGCCGGCGTGATCATGCTGTCACCATAAAACAGGGCGGCGGCGAAGATGCCGAGCATGGTGACAAACCAGGTGGCCGGTGAATTCTTGGTCAATTCGGTGACGCGGGCCAGCAAGGCCAAGCTGCCGCCTTCGCCCCGGTTGTCGGCGCGCATGATGATGGCGACATATTTCAGCGTCACCAACGCCATGATGGTCCAGAAGATCAGCGATAAAACGCCAAGGATGCTTTCCGGCTCGACCGGTATCGGATGGTGTCCGGCGAAAGTTTCCTTGAGAGCGTAAAGCGGACTGGTGCCAATATCCCCGAAAACAACGCCGATAGCGCCGATAATCAAAGCCGTCGAACGGCCATTATGCTCATTCCCGGACATCGTTTTGTTCTCTTTAGTTATTGTAATTTTGAAGGATGGCCGATTGCGGCTCGATCCTTGGCGCAAGCGATGATGCGCTGCACCATAATAAAAGCCGAGTAATGTAAAATCAATGACTTGGATTTTAGAGTAGAATAAATTAACTATTTGAAATTATTTAATTTTTTATAATAGGCCGATTTTTAGATGAAAAATTTCAGCGCGATGTTGCGCGGCGGAAAGCCAGCTCATTTATTCTGAATGCTTTAAGCGGCTAACCTCATCATTTCAAGGCGCGCCGCCGACCGCTCGTATGCAGAAGCTCTGGATCGAAGCGACCAATCGTTCTTTATCCTGCGTATTTCGGGTCGTTGGTCCGATGGGCCCCACCAGCGCCTCGGTAAAAGCGCCCACAATGCAGGCCGCGCTGGCGTCGGGGTCCTGCTCCGGCAATTCGCCCTTCTGCATGCCCTCCACCAAAATCGCTTTGAAAACATCGCCAAATTTTTTTCGACACCGAAGGCGGGCCGTGTCTACTTCCGGATCAACCGGCTCCGCAATAAACGCATAAGCCAGATTCGGCCCTTTCAAGGCACGGCGCACAAAACAAGTCACCGTTTTTCCCAAGCGCTCGCCCGCCGGTTCGTGGCCAGCCGCCGCTTGAGTCAGAATTTTGATTTCCTGATCGACCGCCGCGCCTAAAACCTCCACAAACAAGTCCGCTTTCGAAGGAAAGTAACGATAGATCATGCCAGTGGATATGCCAGCGACGGTCGCGACCGCCGAGATCTGCGCTTCCCGGAAACCCCCTTCCGAGACCAGTTTGCGCGTGGCCAACAGAATCCGCTCCCGATTGTTGGCCAGTCTTTCTTCCATTAAGGGTGAACGTCGGTAGCTCATGGAGTGATTTTATCCTCATTGAATGATTTTATTGTCAATTAATGAATTTATATTCAATTTTTTAGTCAGTTCTGCTATGCTGTAAAAATAATTTAGTTATTTTATGCGGTTGTAGCAGAAATTTAAGAGCCTGAGGCCAGTGACGCAAGCCGCCTATTCGTCGCTGCAAATCCCAGTTTAAGCGGAGCAACCGTCCAGAAAATCCAGTGCCGAGGGTGCGAAGACACCTAGGGAATCTTAATCGCTTAGGAGGTGACATGTCGTTTTGCAGCTTGAATTTCGGCCTTGGGGAAACTGTGGATATGTTGCGGGATTTGGTGGAAGCCTTCGCCCGCAAGGAAATTGCTCCCCGCGCCGCGGAAATTGATCGCGATAATAAATTTCCGGCCGATCTGTGGCCGAAATTTGGCGAATTGGGCCTGATCGGCCTGACCGTCAGCGAGGAATACGGCGGAGTCAACATGGGCTATCTGGCCCATGTGGTGGTGGTGGAAGAGATTTCCAGAGCATCGGCTTCGGTCGGGCTATCGTATGGCGCGCATTCTAACTTGTGCGTCAATCAAATCCATCGCAACGGCAACGCCACGCAGAAAGCCAAATATCTGCCCAAGCTGGTATCGGGCGAGCAGGTCGGCGCACTGGCCATGACGGAAGCCAATGCCGGTTCGGATGTGGTGTCGATGAAATTACGCGCCGACAAAAAAGGCGACCGATATATCCTCAACGGCGGCAAGATGTGGATCACCAATGGCGGTGACGCCGATACCCTGGTGATCTACGCCAAGACCGACGCCAAAGCCGGGCCGCGCGGCATTACCGCCTTTCTGGTCGAAAAAGGCTTTAAAGGCTTCAGTCACGGTAGCCACTTGGACAAGGTGGGGATGCGGGGTTCCAACACCTATCCCTTATTCTTCGACGACTGCGAAGTGCCCGAGGAGAACGTGCTGGGTGGGGTGGGCAACGGCGTCAAGGTGCTGATGTCCGGCCTTGATTACGAACGTACCGTGTTGGCCGGCGGGCCGCTGGGCATCATGGCCGCCTGCATGGATGTCGTTGTTCCCTACCTGCACGACCGCAAGCAATTTGACACCCCCATCGGTGAATTCCAACTCATGCAGGGCAAGCTGGCTGATATGTACACCACGTGGCAAGCCTGTCGCGCCTACGTCTATGCCGTGGCGCGGTCCTGTGACCGTTCGGATCACGCCCGCGCACTGCGCAAGGATGCCGCTGGCGCCATTTTGTACGCCGCCGAAAAAGCCACCTGGATGGCTGGTGAAGCCATTCAGGCCCTGGGCGGCAACGGTTACAACAATGAGTTTCCCACTGGCCGGTTGTGGCGCGATGCCAAGCTGTACGAAATCGGGGCTGGCACCTCGGAAATCCGCCGGATGCTGATCGGCCGGGAACTGTTCGCCGAGAGCGCCTGATGAGCATCCTTAAAACCCGGATCAATTCCCGTTCGGCGGAATTTCAAGCCAACGCCGAAGCCATGCGGGCGCTGGTCGCCGACTTGCGCGACAAGGCGGCTAAAGTCGCTCTGGGCGGCAGTGAGGCGGCTCGTAAAAAGCACATGGCCAGAGGCAAATTGCTGCCGCGCGAACGGGTCAATCATCTGCTTGATCCGGGTACGCCTTTTCTCGAAGTTGGCCAATTAGCCGCTTATGGTTTGTACGACAACGACGCGCCGGCGGCGGGCATCATCACCGGGATCGGCCGAGTGCAGGGCGGCGAGTGCATGATCGTGGCCAACGACGCCACGGTGAAAGGCGGCACGTATTATCCGATGACGGTGAAGAAACATTTACGCGCCCAGGAAATCGCCGAACAGAATCATCTACCCTGTGTTTATTTGGTCGATTCCGGGGGGGCGTTTCTGCCCCGACAGGACGAAGTATTTCCCGACCGCGACCACTTCGGGCGCATTTTTTACAATCAGGCCAGCATGTCGGCCAAAGGGATCGCCCAGATCGCGGTGGTGATGGGTTCCTGCACTGCGGGAGGCGCTTACGTGCCGGCCATGTCCGATGAGACAGTGATCGTCAAGAATCAGGGCACCATCTTTCTCGGCGGTCCGCCGCTAGTGAAAGCCGCCACCGGCGAAGTCGTCACCGCGGAGGATTTGGGCGGCGGCGATGTCCATACCCGTATTTCCGGCGTAGCCGACTATCTGGCGGAAAACGATGTCCATGCGCTTTATCTGGCGCGACGGATTCTGGCCAATCTCAACCGGATCAAGCCCATTGCATTGGCGTTAGGTCACGGCGAGGAACCGCTGTACGATCCGCAAGAAATCTACGGTATTCTGCCCACCGATACCCGCAAGCCCTACGATGTGCGGGAACTCATCGCCCGCATCGTGGACGGTTCGCGCTTCGATGAATTCAAGGCCCGCTACGGCAGCACCTTGGTGACGGGCTTTGCGCAACTGTACGGCTATCCCGTCGGCCTCATTGCTAACAACGGCATTTTGTTTTCCGAATCAGCCCAGAAGGGCGCGCATTTCATCGAATTGTGCGGCCAAAGGGGTATCCCTCTGTTATTTATGCAAAATATCACTGGGTTTATGGTGGGTCGGAAATACGAAAATGGGGGCATCGCCAAGGATGGCGCCAAGATGGTCACTGCCGTTTCCACGGTCCAAGTGCCCAAAATTACCCTGTTGGTCGGCGGCAGTTTCGGCGCGGGCAATTACGGGATGTGTGGCCGGGCGTACTCGCCGCGCTTTCTGTGGATCTGGCCCAACAGCCGAATTTCGGTGATGGGCGGCGAGCAGGCGGCCAGCGTGCTGGCGACCGTGCGCCGCGACGGGATCGAGGCGGAAGGCGGCCAGTGGAGCAAAGAGGAAGAGGAAGCCTTTAAGACCCCCATCCGCCAACAATATGAGGAACAGGGCCATCCGTATTACGCCACCGCCCGGCTATGGGACGATGGCGTGGTCGATCCAGCCCAGAGCCGGCGGATTCTCGGACTGTCGCTATCGGCGGCTTTGAACGCGCCCATTCCCCAGAGCCGTTTTGGCCTGTTCAGGATGTGACCGCGCCCGGAGGTGTTATGTACCAACTGCTTCAAATTCAGCGCGATGGTGAGATTGCCACGCTGTGGATGAATCGTCCGGAGGTTCACAATGCGTTCAATGCGCAATTGATTGCCGAGCTAACCGCCGCTTGCGACGAACTAGAGGCCGATCGCCAAGTTCGAGTGGTTGTGCTGGCAGGCAGAGGCAAGAGTTTCTCCGCCGGGGCCGACCTGAACTGGATGAAAGCCGCTGGAACGGCTTCGGTAGCCGAAAATCGACAGGATGCTGAGCGGCTGGCTTGGATGTTGCGCCGCTTGGCCGAGTTGCGTAAACCGACCATTGCCCGCGTGCAAGGAGCGGCGCTCGGTGGCGGGCTTGGGCTGGCATCGGCGTGCGATATATGCGTCGCCGCCACGGTGGCGGTGTTTGCCACCTCCGAAGTCCAGCTTGGCCTCGCGCCCGCCACCATCAGCCCCTACGTTATTCGCGCCATTGGCGAACGGCAGGCTTATCGTTATTTTCAGACCGCCGAACGAATGACCGCGGCCCGCGCTTGGGAACTTGGGCTGGTGCATGAGGTGGTGGCGCTGGAGCGGTTGGACGCGACGATTGCCGAACTGGCCAAAGCGCTGTTGCAAGGCGGCCCTGATGCGCAGGCAGCCTCGAAAGAGTTGATCCGGGCGGTGGCTGACCGGCCGGTGACGGATGCCTTGGTGGCAGACACCGCCCGACGTATCGCCGATTTGCGGGCCATGCCGGAAGCTAAGGAAGGACTCGCCGCTTTTCTGGAGAGGCGACAGCCGGTTTGGATCGGCGGTTTGAACGCCGGATTTCCCCATGTTTTATAAAATTCTGGTTGCGAATCGGGGCGAAATCGCCTGCCGCGTCATCAAGACTGCTCACCGGCTGGGTATCGCCACCGTGGCGGTGTACTCAGAAGCGGACGCGGGCGCCCGCCATGTACGGTTGGCTGATGAAGCAGTGTTAATCGGACGGGCCGCGCCGCGCGAAAGTTATCTCATTATCGACAAGATCATCGCCGCCGCCAAACAAACCGGCGCGCAGGCCGTTCATCCCGGTAGCGGATTTTTATCGGAAAATCCAGAGTTGGCGGATGCTTGCAACGCCAACGGCTTGGTGTTCATCGGCCCGCCGGCGGACGCCATCCGCGCGATGGGCTCCAAGAATTCCGCCAAAGCTTTAATGGCCAAGGCAGGTCTTCCGTTGACGCCGGGCTATCATGGCGATGAGCAAGCACCGGACTTTTTGCGGGAGCAGGCTGACTGGATCGGCTATCCGGTGCTGATTAAAGCCAGTGCCGGGGGTGGCGGCAAAGGGATGCGCGTGGTGGAGCGGCCCGAAGATTTTGAATCCGCGCTCGCCGCCTGCCAGCGTGAAGCGATTTCCGCCTTCGGTGATGCGCGAGTGCTGGTGGAAAAATTCCTGATTCGGGCGCGCCACATCGAAATTCAGATCTTTGGCGATGCTCATGGTAGCTACCTGCATTTGTTCGAGCGGGACTGTTCGGTGCAGCGCCGCCATCAAAAAGTGCTGGAAGAAGCCCCAGCGCCGGGCATGACGAGCGAACGGCGCAACGCAATGGGTCAAGCCGCCGTGGCGGCGGCTAAAGCGGTCGCTTATGTCGGCGCGGGCACCGTGGAATTCATTGTCAGCTCGGAGGGTGTTTTCTACTTCATGGAGATGAACACCCGGCTGCAAATCGAACATCCCATCACCGAAATGATCACGGGCCTTGATCTGGTCGAGTGGCAATTGCGGGTAGCATCTGGAGAGCCGCTGCCGCTGCGGCAAGAACAGCTTCAGATTCACGGCCACGCATTGGAGGCGCGGATTTACGCTGAAGATCCGGCCAAGGGGTTTTTGCCGTCCACCGGCCGATTGGCGCACCTGGTCCCGCCGGCTGAGAACCTGCATGTTCGAGTGGACACCGGCGTGGACGAGGGCGATGAGATCAGTCCGTTCTACGACCCGATGATCGCGAAACTGATTGTCTGGGACGCCAGTCGAGAGCAGGCGCTGGCGCGAATGCTGCAAGCGCTCGCGCGGTATCGGATCGCTGGAGTAGCGAACAACGTCGATTTTTTATCGCGGCTGGTGGCTTCGCCGGCCTTTGCCCGGGCCGATTTGGATACAGAGTTGATCGAGCGCGAGCGTGACTTCCTGTTTGAGCGAGGCGCGCCGATCCCCCGCGAAGTGGTGCTGGTGGCGGCGCTCGCCAGCCTGTTGCGGGAGCAGGCCCGCGCGAGGCGGGAAGCGGCGGTGCATAGCGATCCGCTGTCGCCGTGGCACCCGCGCGATGGCTGGCGGCTTAATTCCCGCGCCGAGCACCGCTTGCTGTTTCGGGCCGGCGAGGCGGAAAAGCCCGTGCGGGTGCGCTATATCGAAGGGGGTTATGCCCAAGGCTACCTGCTGGGATTGGACGGTCAGGAAACCTTGGTTCGAGGCGAATTAGGGCCGAGTAACACCTTATGGGCGGAATTGGCGGGGTTGCGGATGAATGCCACGGTGGTGGTCGCCGGCGAGCGGCGGTATGTGTTTTTGTACGGCCGCGCTTGGCAATTGGTACGGATTGACCCGCTGTATCACGCCGGGGAAGGTAGCGGCCCGGAAGGCAGTTTGCTGGCTCCGATGCCGGGTAATATCATCGCCTTGATCGCCAAAATTGGTTCAACGGTGGAAAAGGGATCGCCGTTGCTGATTTTGGAAGCCATGAAGATGGAACACACCATCACCGCTCCAACCAGCGGTATGGTGAAATCGTTCCGCTTTGCGGTCGGCGATCAGGTTGGCGATGGCGCGGAACTGGTGGAGTTCGAACCCGAAACAGCGCACGTCGCTGGAGAGTGAGCCTGATGAAGTTGCCCGACGCGGTTCGAGTAGTCGAGGTTGGCCCCCGTGACGGCTTGCAGAACGAACAGGCTCTTATCGATACCGCTATAAAAGTGGAGTTGATCGCCCGGCTTGGCCAGGCTGGTCTCAAGACCATTGAAGCCACTTCTTTCGTATCACCCCAGTGGGTGCCGCAGATGGCCGATAGCCGCGTGGTGATAGGCGCTATCGACCGCCTACCGGGGGTGGCCTATCCCGTGTTGACCCCAAATCTGAAGGGTTTTGAGGCGGCGGTGGCGGCGGGCGCGCGGGAAGTCGCGGTGTTTGGCGCGGCTTCCGAATCTTTTTCGCGGAAAAATATCAATTGTTCGATAACGGAATCGCTGACTCGGTTTGAGCCGTTGTTAGCCGCGGCGCGGCAGGCCGGCATCAGAGTGCGAGGTTATGTGTCTTGCGCGCTGGGCTGCCCTTACGAAGGCCCGATCCAACCCGCGGCGGTGGCTGAGGTGGCGGGCGCTCTGTTTGAGATGGGCTGCTATGAAATCAGTTTGGGCGACACCATTGGTGTGGGCACGCCGGAAGCCGCTAGGCGCCTGATTCAGACCGTCAGCGCCCGCGTGCCGCTTGGTCGCCTGGCCGGGCATTACCACGATACTTACGGTATGGCGCTAGCCAATATTTACGCTTCCTTGCAGTGTGGGGTCACGGTATTCGATGCTTCGGTGGCCGGGCTGGGTGGTTGTCCCTATGCCAAAGGCGCTTCGGGTAACGTCGCCACCGAAGATGTACTGTATTTGCTGAACGGGCTAGGTATCGCCACCGGGGTTGATCTTGACGCGCTGGTGGCTTGCTCCTGGTGGATCAGTGGGATTCTGGGGCGACCACCGGGGTCGAAAGTGGCGCGCGCCAAAGCCAATCACCAAACGCCTGCCTTATCCTGACAGTGTATATTCATTGGTGCCTCATTTGACGGTTGGGCTTGGCGGCGGCTTTAAGCCCGACGGATGGCGTGGAGGCGCCTGGTTGCGCTAGCCGTAAGAAGGCTGGATTGCCTTTTACGCCGTTGCTTTGATAGTCCGCTGCCAGAGCCTCGCGCGCTACCGATGCGTCAATGGCCAATGCTTCAATCAATCCCCGATACAGTAAATCGAACAGCCGCTCTAGTGCGAACTGATGAGTTTGGCCAGTCAGCGTGAACAGCCAGTCACTAAACGCCATAAACCGCTCGAATGGTTGATCGCCCAGCAGTAGCGGCCGGGTGTGGTGGAACCGTCCCGAATTGCCGATCAAATCCCAGTAGCGGGCAAAGCGTTCCAGGCGGCGCAGAGTGGCAAAATCCAGCAGCGTCGAACATAGCACGTTGTAGGGTGGGTGCGGGTTATAGCGGTAGCCAAACGCAGCGGTATGACGGCTGATCGGTGCGCCGCGCAGCCGCTTGAGAATGCCGACCTGAATCTCGTGTGGATCGAGCGCCACCAGCCGGTTGAAGCCGGCGGCGAAGCTGGCTAAATCCTCGCCTGGCAGGCCGGCGATCAAATCGGCGTGCAGGTGAGCGTGGGTGTGTTGGCGCAGCCAGCGCAAATGTTCCTCGGTTTTGCGGTTGTCCTGCTTGCGGCTGATGAGCGCTTGCACGGCGGGATTGAAGGTCTGCACTCCGATTTCGAATTGCAGCGCGCCGGGCGGGAAGTGGACGATTCGTTCCTTGAGCGCTTCCGGCAGATGGTCGGGGATCAGCTCGAAGTGCAGGAACAGCCGTTCGTCCAGCCGCTCTAGAAAGAAATCGAGAATCCGTGCGCCGACTTTGGCGTTGAGATTGAAGGTGCGATCCACGAATTTGAAGTGGCGCACGCCCCGGTCGTGGAGCCGTTGCATCTCGGCGAGAAACGGTTCCAGCGGAAACGGCCAAGCGGTTTTGTCCAGCGCCGACAGGCAGAACTCGCACTGGAACGGGCAGCCGCGCGAGGCTTCGACGTAGATCAGCCGATGGGCGATGTCCTCATCGGTATAAAACCGATACGGCAGCGCCAGTTGATCGAGCGGGGGAGTCGCGGCGGCGATGACCTTTTCGACCGGCGGATCATCGGCGAGCAGTCGCCGGCAGAGTTGCGCGAAAGCGAAATCGGCTGGACCGGCGATCAGATAATCGGCCAGTTGGAAAAGTGGCTGTTCTTCCCACTCATGACTGACTTCCGGGCCGCCCAGCACGATGACGAGATCGGGCCGCACCCGCTTGAGCAGGGCGACGACTTGGGTGGTTTCCGCGACGTTCCAGATATAGACGCCAAAGCCGACGATGCGCGGTTGTTCGGCCAGCAACGCTTCGGCGATGTCCAGCGGGCGCTGAGTGATGATGAATTCCCGGATGGCGGTGTCCGGCTGCAACTCGCCCATATTCGCCAGCAGATAGCGCAAGCCAAAAGAGGAATGGAAATAGCGGGCGTTCAGGGTCGAGAGCAGGATGGACGGCATGGCGGGTTGAGGGTTAAGGAACCGTGTATTGGGATAAGGCGTCGTTGCAATAGGCCAGCGCGGCGGCTTCGGAATCCTCGATGGCGATTTCGACAGTGCGTTTGGCGGCGTCGAGGAGTTGGGTGGCGCGTTGCTTCTGCTGAAAACTATCTTCGGCGCATTTACGGATTTCATCCTGAACCGCGCTAGGGGCATCCCAAACGACGAACTGCGCAATGTCGTTGGGGTACAACTCAATTTGCCCGGATGATCCGCGCAGTCGCTGTTCGACCTGTAAGCGGCCCGCTACCGAATTCAGAAACACTGCTAGATAGACTGGATCGACACTTTTCCGGGGGCGAAGAATGGTGACGTGGTTATCTGGAATGGCCTTGAAGTCGTGAAGATAGGGCGCAGCGCGCCCGATGGTGCCCACACCGGTTCCATTGAGTAGCACATCGCCCGGTTCAATCAAGAGTGCGTTATTTGCTGCGGTGGCCTTGCGGTTTTCACTATCAATATGTACCTCGCCGTTGATGACATGCTTGGAATTCACAACGGGTAGCCCGGTATCGGCATAGTCGGGTTGCTTGCCTCGCTGATTAAGGCGCAACAAGCTGCTTAGATACTTGGCTCGTCCAGTCGATTCGATGTGCGTAATGAGCGTTTTGAATTTAGGCTGAAAATGCTCCGCATCCAACCGCCCAGCAGCGAAGACATCACCACTGTTGCGAATGTAGCTCAGCGGTTCGGGGGCTTGCCAGTTTTCCAGGCCGAGAGCACGCAGCAAGGTGGTCTCGGCCTCGTTGTGATGCTGCTTGGCATGTTCTCGGGCCTGTGCCGAAGCTTGGTATACCTCCGCGATCCTTTTCTGAAGAGCCTGCCCAGCCGCATAGACCGAAAGCGTTTTGAGGTCGTCTAGATTCAAGCCCTTCTGGACCGCTCCGCGTTCTTTGCGCATCAGTAGCCCCCGGCCGTACTCGCAGTTCAGGTACGAGATCAAGTACCTCGGGTCAATGCCACGGGTTCGTAGCGCAGTGCTCTTGCAACTGAAGATGGCGGGTAGATGCTGAGACTCGACGAGTGCCGAGTTTCCGAGCGTTCCCACAACCGACACCAGTACATCGCCTGCGCGCAAGACGTATTTTGACAAGCGATCAAAATCCGCTTTCGGCATGTAGACGTTATCGTCCTCGGCAAGTGCCATGGGCTTGATGTCCTTGCCTCGGATGTAGCGATAGGTTGGGTCGTCCGTGTAGTTCTCTACGGTGAACGCGGAACCGAATGGTCCGATCAAGAAGTCACACAGCGATTCTAGCTTTTCGCCGCCTTTGCGGAAGATGAGTGTTTCAGAACGAAGGTGGCTCGGTCGGTAGTACTCCGAGTCCAGTCGGCCACTGAATTCGAGTTGGCTCAAATGTACCTCAGCCACTTCCAGCCCCTCCAACAAGCGCGTATACCGCGCTTTATCGAAGGGGCTTATCGAAAAAAACTCAAGCCCTCTTTTTTGGCAAACTCGGTAAAGGCTTCGGCGATGCCGTCATCGGTTTTGCCATCGTGGTTAAAAAGATCGTGCTTGACGATCAGATGGCCGTGTTCGTCGAGCAGGGGCGAGCCGTCGGCATCCTGGCGATAAATCTTGTCGCCGGAATTGTCTTTGGAAGGCTCCCGCATCGTCGCGAAGAAAATCGGGTAATCCTCCTTCCTCGGACACAGCGGGCCGGCGGCGGGGTCGTCGTTCCACTTCTGCACGAACAGCACGCTGGTCTTGGTGCCGGTGTGCGGCTTGAAGACGTTGCCGTGCAAACCCACCACCGCCAAGATACGGCAGTGCGCGGCGAGGTATTCGCGCAGGTCCTTGTCCGACGCATTGTTGAAACGGCCTTGCGGCAATACCACCGCCATGCGCCCACCGGGCTTGAGAAAATTGAGGTTGCGCTCGATGAATAGGATGTCGCGGCCCACGGTGTTCTGGTGCTTGATCTTCACCTTGCGGTACGTGCCATCCGCCATCCGGTAAATGACCTCGTGGCTGGCGTGCAAGGCTTCGGGAAAGCTGGGGACGCGGTTGCGGGAATCCACGATGTTCGGGTCTTTCGGGTCCACCTTGGCGATCTTGTCGAGGCTGACGCTCCGCGCCAGTTCGTACTTAGCCAGAATGCGGGTTTCCTTGATGTCGCCGGCAAAGGGCGGATTAGCCATCAGCACGTCGAAACCGAAATCGCGGTTGCTGGTTTTATCCAACCGCAGCTTGCGCAATTTCTTCCAGCCCGCGCCGTAGATGTCGGTCCAGGCTTCATCGCCGGTTTTCTCGTCCCAACGCTCGTAGTCCAGCGTGTTGAGATGCAGCACGTTGGTTTGGCCGTCGCCGGCAATCAGGTTCAGCGTTCGGCCCACGCGCACCGCCTTCTCGTCAAAGTCGATGGCGAAGACTTGGTTGCGCACGTAATCCTCGCAGCGGGCGGGCTTTTTCTCGGTGGTGAAGAGGTGGCTCTTGCTCAAGCCTTCCTCTTTCATGATCTGTTCCCACACATGGAAGATGCCATGCACCGGAAAACCGCAACTGCCGGCGGCGGTGTCGATCAGGGTTTCGTGATCCTGCGGGTTGAGCATCTTCACGCACATGTCGATCACGTAGCGGGGCGTGAAGTACTGGCCTTTCTCACCCTTGCTGGACTTGTTGATGAGGTACTCGAACGCTTCGTCCACCACTTCCAAATTGGAATTGAACAGCTTGACCTTTTCCAGCGACGACACGCACACGGCCAAGTGGCTAGGGGTCAAATCAATCCGCGCGCCCTCGGGAAAAACGCCTTCCCACTTGTTGCGGGCCTTGTCGAAGAGGTCTTGAATTTTGGCCTTGAGTTCGGTTTCGGTGTCGCCGTAGTTCTTGAAAACGAGGTGGCGCTTTCGGTCGCGCCCGCTTTCGAGTTCGTCGTAGAGCTTGGTGAAGACGAGTTTGAACAACTCCTCGAAAACATCGACGCCCGCGTTGGCGAGCACTTCGTCCTCCATTTCCAGAATCAAATCCTTGAGCGATTTCTTTTCGTTGACCAGCTTGTCCAGCCGCACCAGATCGTCGATGGTCCAGCGTTCGGAAAGGATTTCCGAGAGCTTTTGGTAAGCCGACGGGATCGCCGGAAGGTCCTCGAAGTAGTTCGGGTCCTTGCGGTGGTAGTAGGAGATTTGCTCGCCGTTGGTCCACACGCCCATGGGCGCACCCGTGGCGTTGCAGTAGCTTTTGAGCTGTTCCTTGCCGTCCTTGAGCTTGGGTTTTTTCAATTCAACCAGAATGTAAGGCGTTGTCGTCCGGTCCCTGTCGAAGATGCAGATATCGGCGCGTTTTTTCTCGCGCCCGAAGGTCACCTCGTATTCCACTTCCATCCGGTTGATAGGGTAGCCGAGGTCATCGCGCAAGACCATCACGTAAAGCTGACGAACGGCCTCTTCCGGCGTGAGCTTGATGGGTTTGCCGCGCACCAGACAGGTGACGTAGGGCGCGGTTTTCTTGCCGGAGTCCTTCAACGTGATGGCCGACTCCAGCGCCTCGATCCGTTCGGGTTTGAATTGGCTGAGTTTATAGGCGCTGTCTTTCAACAACTCGGCAAGGGTGAGGGTCATGGTTTGTTTCCTGGGCTTCGTGATTTGCTCCATCCATAAAGCAGTATAAGCGGCTTACCACGGATTCGGCCCAAAAGAAAACGGCGCGCGGAGCGGGAATCCGGGCGCCGTTTCCATCCTCAGATAAAGCGTGGCGACGAGGTTTTTGCGAGACGTTCCTTGCTCTACCGCTGAGCTACGGCGTTCCTCGCGGAACGTCGGCGGGATTCGAACCCGCGACCCAGGGATTAAATGTAGTCCCACAGGCATTCGCCACGGCAAACGGAAAGGCGACGACAAGGGATTGGCGAGAGACTTCCCCGCTTTGAACGGGGGGCAGGATAGCAGCCCTGCCTGGTACACCCATGGAGCTATGTACTCCCACCGGCATTCGCCGCCGAAAATCAAACCGCCCGGATTGGACAAGAAAAGTGACCAAGAGGGGAACGCGGGATAGGCATGTACTCCTGGTCGGGCATTCCAGCCCGGACGGCAAAACCATTAACCCAATTATACCTCCGTCGCTTCGATTTCGCGCACCCAATGCTCGCCGCCCAATTGGCCGGCGGCAAAGCGGGCCAGCACCTCGAACACCGCATCGGAAAAACCACCCACATTCAGCACATCGTCGCGGGTTTGCGCCTGCACCGTCCCATAGGGTTGAAGATCAATGCACACCAGCCGCGCTTGCGGATTACGCGCGCGGAACTGCTCCCACTGCCGCATGGTCTCGGTGCCGCGCCCACGCTGCGGGTCGGCCCACGACTCATTGTCAGAGACGTAAATCACCAGATCGCCCGTCGCGCCACGGTGATTCAGCAGCCCTAAAGGCAACCCGCAATCCGTCCCGCCGCCGCCAAATTCCGCCAGCTTCTGGGCATTCGTCAACACACTATCGCGTCGATTCAGCCGGTGCATATGCACCTGAGTATCGAACGGCAAAATCTCAGTCGCCGGGTTTTTCGCCAGCAGCGCCGAGGCCACCAACGCCGCCACATCCACGCACCGAACGGTTGTGGTCGCACCCTTGCGATGGCCGGTCACGGGAGACGCCATCGAACCCGACACGTCCAGCAGCACATACACCTGACCTGACAGCGCGGGCACGTTTTCCAACGATACCTCCAGCGCATCCTGTAAGGCATCCCGGACTCGTTCCGGCACGGATTCACCGGTCATAAAGTAAGCGCTAAGCAACTGATACGGAAACGCCCGCGCCCGCCGGATCGCCGCCGGATCGCGCAAGCGCTCGGCGATGCGTTGCGCCATCCCGCCGACCTTAAAGACTTCATGGCGAGCAAACGTGTTCAGATTCATCCGCGTCATCTGCCAAGGAGCCTGACAGGCAATAGCGACCCAGTGCTGGGGCCGCAAGGGCAGGGCGGTCAGCAACTGAAACGGCACGTCTGGCACCGGCGCTGCCACATCGTTACGGAACCGTTCCAACGCCTTGATCGCTTCGGGCAACAACGCGGCTTCATGCGGCTTGCCGATCAGCCAGGCATAGAAGGCCGCCCGCTCCGGGTTAGCCGGTTGCGGATGCACCATTTTGATCACGTCCGCCAGCGACGGATCATTGCCCACCGCAGCGCTTAACAACCGCGCATCCGCACTGTCGTTCAGCCAACGCTGTACCAGCCGCTTGGGCCGACTGCCCAGCGATTTACGCCCGACCGCGCCGGAGCGGAGGATTTGCACAAAGTTGCGCAACATTCGGCCATTGTCGATCACGCGGGCAAAGGTCGGCTCCAGCCACTCGGGGCCGTGCTGGGCTAGCCACGCCGTCAATAGCGCGGGCATGTCCTTCATCTGACCCTGTTGGCGGGCATAAACTGCCGTTTTAGCGACGAACGCCGGTTCCACCGCCGCGCACAATGCCAGCACAGTCTGCAACTGCATGTCCGCATTGGCGTAGAACGTGGTGTTCAGGCAGCCGGTCGCGGCGTATTGCGCCAGCGCGGCCTGCGGTGACAGCGCATAGGCTTTGCCGCCGGCTTCATTGCGGGCGTTGGTTTCCGGCGGCGGCCGACCTACCGAAGATTTAAAAAGCTGCTTGTTAGCCATGGCGATGACTCCTTGTCCAGAAAATCGGTAATCCAAGCAAAACGCAGACCTTGAAAAGCTGCCCAGGTTCATTTTTGGCAAAAAGTTGAAACCAAATCTCGCCGATGAGCTGCTTTTAGTGGGCTACAGAGTGAACGCGCCAGACTGCTGTGCTAATTTTAGCGTCGATATGTAGCGGAAGGAGTCTCTCATTGTGGATAAGTCCATTGCCGAATTACGCCGTGACTACACGCTGGGCGCGTTGACCAAGGCTAGCGTTGATCCTGATCCCATCAAGCAATTTCAACGGTGGTTGCAAGAAGCGATTGCGGCGCAATTGCCGGAACCAAACGCCATGACTGTCGCTACCGCCGACCGTGCTGGACGCATCTATGCACGTATGATGTTGCTCAAGGATTGTGACGCGGATGGCTTCGTGTTTTTTAGCAATTACCAGAGTGACAAAGGTCGACAATTGGCCGAAAACCCGCGCGCGGCATTGCTGTTTCCATGGTTGGAATTGGAGCGGCAGGTGCGCATCGAAGGTGTGGTAAGCAAAATTTCCAGCGCTGAATCGGTGGCTTATTTCCGCGCCCGGCCACGAGACAGTCGTTTGGGTTCGCTGACGTCGCGGCAGAGTCAGGTAGTGGCCAGCCGGCGGCTACTCGACGAGCGTTTTGAGCGGCTGGCCGCGCAGTACCCGGACGATGACATTCCGATGCCTGAGCACTGGGGCGGCTATCGGGCGCGACCAGAACGGCTGGAGTTTTGGCAAGGCCGCCACGGTCGATTGCACGACCGACTGCGCTACAGCGCGCGACCGGGGGGCGGCTGGCTGTTGGAGCGCTTGGAGCCCTGAGGCCAGTAATAAAAGTCAATGAATGTGTCGGAAAATGGCGCGGTGCATCAAAATTCAGCAAGGCCGACTTATTCTGAATCTGATGCCGTGCGAGAGAAATCGGCTAATTACTGAAATGAGAATGGGTTTCTGCCAGCTTTTAAAGATAACCCATGGTTCCAAAACAGGGTCAACCCCTATTTTGTCAAATAATTGAGAAGAATCTCTGATGTGCGGTAGCGGTTCGGTTGGCCAAAAAATAACAAAATTGTTACGTTTCTGGCGATTTCCGCAGGAAATCAATCGCTCGGTGAAGTCTCTCCAGACCTTTCTCCAACGATCCTTACCAATTGATCGTTCTCGGTAGCCTCCGCGAGAGAGCCAACCGCACTCGACGGTATAGGGGAATCGCGCTATCGACCGGTCTCCGAGACGCGGGCTAGCTGTTCTGGAGTGGTTTACTGCTTTGCCAGCCGGTCCCGGCTTAATTGTGCTTCCACTGCGTTGTTAGAGTGCGGTTTTTTGCTGTGTCGCAGCATGTTTGCTAATTCGGCTATGAAACGGTTGCGGAATAAAACATTGTTGGTATAATCCCGCCCAGCGACGTAGGGAGGCTAATTCTAAATAAAACGAATAGCGCTACCAACACGCGGCTCCTTATCGGAGTAATGATTTTTAGAATCCATAAGATTCAAAATAACTATAAAGGCCAGGCAAGCGCGTCCGGCCCGCAACCATCAAAGGAGGGTTGTGCGGTAAGAAACAATAAGAATACTTAACGCACGACGCGATTTTAAAATTTGAGGTTGGAGCGAATGCCCTAATCTCTCTCAAATTTGAGACCGATCCCCTGGGATCGGTTTTGTTTTGAAACCATCCCAAAGTCATGACTAGGGTTCCGTAGGCCGTCAAAACCTACCCTGCTCGGTTTCAGCCAACAGGGCACCAGCGGTTTTAGCCAGATCAGGCAGGCTGCAACTACTTGCGGTGATAGTTCGCTTATGCCGCCATCGCGACTCGTTCCATCAGATAATGTTCGCAACCCTTCAGCGTGGATAGCTTTGGATAATCAAAATCGAAGATAGTCACGTTTAGTTCTTTCTCCAGGTTCATCATGAACCGTAAAAAATCGATCGAGTCCAGTTCGAGCTGATCGTGAAAGCTGATGTTTGGATTGATCGCCTGGGTTTCGGCGTTCGGGACGATATCACCGAGCACGCGAAGGATCGTTTCGCGAATCGGCTCATGGCTTTTGGCGTTCATCATTACCTTAATCCTTGTTGCAAATATGAAAATAGCGTTTGGTTTAAGCTCAATACTCTAGTTTTTTTGGCGGCTGCATGTTGCGCCGCAGCATCAGTCTCGCATCCTTTATAAGGAAAATCAACATATCTTAAACAGCGTTTCAATTTAAGATTTCCACAGTCGGCTGTTTTCTATAGGAAAAAAGTGCTCTTAAACAGCGTTTCAATTTAAGATTTCCACAGTCGGCTGTTTTCTATAGGAAAAAAGTGCTGGAAATTTAATTTAAAATCAAGAGGCTTTGAGTTGTCATGGCACCCGCCGACCCTCGCCATGCGTAAGATGATGCAAAAAATTTGCCGGGGAAATAAGAAAAATCGGCTAGTGTTCATTATTATTTTTAAGGTCATCGCCCTCTAAGGTGGAAAGGTCGCCCAACGGTAAATTCAACTCTTGGGCACGCAGCAACCGACGCAGGATCTTGCCGCTGCGGGTTTTGGGTAGATCAGCCACGAACTCTAGTTCGCGCGGGGCTACCGCTGGCCCTAAGCGGGTACGGGCGAAGCCGAGTAATTCCTTGCGCAAGGCGTCGCTTGGCGCGTAATCGGACTTCAGGGCAACGAACACTTTGATAATGTTACCGGCGAACGCATCGGGTTTGCCGATCATTCCCGCTTCGGCCACCGCTGGGTGTTGCAGTAGCGCGCTCTCTACCTCAAACGGTCCGATAAGATGGCCTGAGGTTTTAATCACATCATCAGATCGGCCTAGAAACCAGAAGTAGCCATCCGCGTCCCGAGTGGCCAAATCCCCGCTTAAATACCAACCATCCGCGAAACAGTGTTGATAGCGCTCCGTATCGTTCAGGTAGCCACGAAACATTGAGGGCCAGCCAGCGCGCAGCGCCAATTCGCCTTCCTGGCCGGGATCAAGCAGGTCCACACCGCCGTCGGAGCGCCGTCGGACGATGGCGGCGTCGATGCTGGGAAAGGGCCTACCCATGGAACCGGGGCGTATTTCCTGACTGCGGTAGTTAGCGATCATGATGGCGCCAGTTTCGGTTTGCCACCAGGTATCATGAAACGGTCGCCCCAAAACCTCCTGCCCCCAGCGCACGCCTTCTGGGTTGAGTGGTTCGCCAACGCTAGCAGCGAACCGCAGCGCGCTTAAATCATATTCTCGAACCGCTTCAGCGCCGACTTTCATCAGCATTCGGATCGCGGTTGGCGCGGTGTACCAGACGTTGACCCGTTCCCGTTCCAGAATGCGATACCATCGGCGGGCGTCGAATTCGGCTTCATCCACCACCAGCGTCACGCCGTTTGTCAGCGGGGCGATGAGGCCGTAAGAAATACCGGTCACCCAACCCGGATCGGCGGTGCACCAATAAATATCTCCAGGGTGTAAATCGAGTGCCAGCCGGCCAGTCAAGCGATGAGCGATAACGGCGTCATGAACGTGAATTGCGCCCTTGGGAGTGCCAGTGGTGCCGCTGGTGAAATGTAACAGCGCCATGTCCTCAGGCTGCGTCTTGGGTGGAGGCCGCCGATCATTGGCCGCCGCGAGCAGCGTGTAAAAGGAAGCGATGTCCGGATCGTCCCCGACGTCGTCCACTAGCAAAACGTGCTGTAAATCCGGCAACTCGGCACGTAATGACCGCACTTTGCGTTGGTACAGCGCGGCGGTGGTGACCAGCACTTTCGCCTGACTCTTGGCTAGGCGCACGCGTATCGGTTCCGGGCCGAACGCGGAAAACAGCGGACAAAATACCGCGCCCACTTTCAATGTTCCCAGCGCGGCCACATACAGTTCAGGAATGCGGCCCGCCAGGGCGCACACCCGATCACCCTTGGCGACGCCCAAGCCTTCCAGCAGATTGGCAAATTGATCGCTCAGGGAAGCAAGCTCCGCGTAAGAGATGGCGCGGCGTTCGCCGTTTTTGCCCAGCCAGATTAAGGCGATGATATTGCCGCGACCGGCGCGGACCTGACGATCCACTGCTTCCCAGGCGATGTTAAGACGACCAGCGGGCAATGCTGCGTGTTCGGTACGAGCCAAGTCCCACGAGAAACTGGTATGAGCGCTTATATAATCAAGCAATTCAGGGGTCGGTTCGCCTGGCGTTGTGGTCTTGTGAATAGTCGTCCCAGCCATATGGATTCCTCGGTGTCGAGTCAGTGAAAACAATTGTAGCGATAGCACTAACGGCGGTAGGGTTATTTTCAAATTTTTCCGTTCTAATCGCGTTACCATACCGCCATTATGATTTTGGCGCTCCGGCCGATCCCGGCGCTTACCCGCACGAGACGTACTCATGACGATTCGCAATCTAGAATGCCTGTTCAAACCTCGTTCCATCGCCGTGATAAGCCGCGGCAAACGAACTGATTTAGATGCCGCTGTAGAGTTCAACCTGATCGAAGGCGGGTTTAAAGGACCGGTGATGCCAGTTAATCCCGACCTTCAGTCGATTTCCGGGGTGTTGGCTTACAAAGATATCGCTAGCCTGCCCGTCGTGCCGGATTTGGCTATTTTGACTACCTCGCTGGAAGAAGCGCCAACGCTGATCGGCGAATTAGGAGCGCTCGGCACTAAGGGGGCGCTATTGCTGAGCCGTGAGGTTTTGCAGGCCCATCAGAGTGATGCCTCCATCGCGGTCGCTCAGGAGACGCTGGGGAAACCACTCGACGAAGGCGAGGCGCTAAAGCAGAAGATTCTGGAAACCGCTAAACCATACCTACTGCGGATCATGGGTCCCGACCATCTTGGCTATGTGGTGCCGACAGCCAACGTCAATGCCAGCCTCCACGCTACCCGGCCGCTGGTGGGCAATATCGCGCTGTTGTGCCAGTCGGCGGCGATAACCCGCAGCGTGATTGACTGGGCCACCAGCTGTAATATCGGATTTTCGCATGTGATCTCAGTCGGTATGCGTTGGGATGTGGATTTCGGCGACCTGATGGATTACTTGCTGCGGGACGGCAATACCCGCGCCATTCTGATGTATATGGAAAATACCCGCAATCGCCGCAAATTCGTATCGGCCGCGCGCGCCGCGGCGCGGGTCAAACCAGTTATCGTGCTCAAGCCGCGCGATTTTCGAGCCGGCGCGTTGGAGGATGCCGTATACGATGCCGTGTTTCAGCGCGCCGGCATCTTGCGGGTGAATAATATCGAGCAACTGTTTGGCGCGGCTGAAACACTGGCAACCGCCAAGCCGGTTTATAGCAACCGACTGACCATCCTCAGCAACAGTTACAGTCTGGCGTTGCTGACCAGCGACACCTTACTGCGGCACGATGGCCGTCTGGCCCCGATCAGCGAAGCGACCCGCGCGCGATTGGCGAAAGACTGTCGGCCTGGTTATCAGATCGAGAACCCGGTGGATTTGGGCGATATGGCCGGTCCCGATCAATACGCCAAGGCGCTCGATTTGTTGCTGCAAGAGTCCGAAACCGATGGCGTGCTAGTGATTCATGCCCCCGCTTCGGTGGATCGATCGCTGGAGAGCGCCAAGGCGGTGGTGGCGCGGGCTAAGAGCCGGCGATTGCTTATGAGCTGTTGGGTCGGCGACTCTTCGGTGCAGGCGGCGCGCGACCTGTTCCAGGCGGCGCATATACCAACCTATCAGGCGCCGGGCGAGGCAGTGGAAGCGTTTATGCGCCTGGCGCACCACCGACGCACGCAGCAATTGCTGATGGAAACGCCGCCGTCGATTCCGGAGGAGTTTACCCCCGATGTGGAAACCGCCCGGCGGATTATCCAGATCGCCTTGACCGCTGGCCGGCGGCGCTTGAACGCCTTCGAAACGAGCCGAGTACTCAACGCTTATAAGATTCCAGTCGCGCCGCTGTATTTTGCGGCGACCCCGGAAGCGGCGACCGATGTGGCTTTGGAGATCGGCGCGCCGGTCGCGCTTAAGATTCTTTCGCCCGATATCATCCACAAGTCCGATGTTGGCGGGGTTGCCTTCAATCTGAAGAATTCGCTGGAGGTCTTGGTCGGCGCCACCGAGATGATGAAGCGGGTGCGCGATCTGGCCCCCGCCGCCGTGATTGATGGCTTCGCGGTGCAACCGATGCAATCCCGGCACGGCGCTTACGAACTGATGATCGGTGTGGGCACCGGTCGCCGGTTTGGGCCGGTCATCTTCTTTGGGCACGGCGGCACCGAATCGGACGTGATCGATGACATCGCCTACGCACTGCCGCCGTTGAACATGCATCTGGCGCGCGATCTGATGTCGCGCACCCGGCTGTATCGCCGCCTCAGCACCAATCGGGGCCGGCCGGTGGATCTGGACGCCGTGGCGCTGACTTTGATCAAGGTTTCGCAGATGGTGGTCGACCTGGCTGAAGTCGTCGAAATGAATATCAACCCGATCTGGGTCGACGCCAGTGGGGTATTGACGCTGGACGCCAGTATTTCGATCGAGCCCTTCACTCCATCACCGGGACAACGACTGGCTATTTCACCCTATCCCAAGCATTTGGAACGGGTTTTTGAATTGCCGGATGGCCGCTCTTTTATGATCCGGCCGATTTTGCCGGAGGACGAACCGGAACTCCGAGAACTGGTGCGGCGAATGCCTTCCGAAGATGTGCGGATGCGATTTTTCCAACCGATTCGCGAATTGACGCATGAAATGGCGGCGCGTTTGACCCAGCTCGACTACGAGCGCGAGATGGCGTTTATCTTGACGGAACCCAACAGCGTGGCGGGCAAGAGCAAGATTTGGGGCGTGGTGCGGTGTAATGCCGATCCGAATCTGGAGAAAGCCGAATACGCCATTTTGGTTGATCGCGACATGACCGGGATGGGAATGGGGCCGATGTTGATGCGCTACATGATCGAATACGCCAGAAAGCTAGGTATCAAGGAGTTGTATGGTGAAGTATTGCGCGAAAATGAATCGATGTTACGGCTCAATCGCGCGCTCAACTTTAAATTCCAGACTTCACCGGATGATCCTGGCGTGATCCATGTGAGCTTGTCATTGGATTAAGTGGAAGTTTGAGGCCGCATGGAATTTTTTCAATTTAGCTACGCTAAATTATCATTGAAACTTTGGCGGAAACAAGATATCTATTAGTGTGTTAGTACCAAGGTCAAGGTAGTGCTCCAACTACAGCCAGGGGTAGATCGCCGATGTGCAATCTGCGCGAGCATCTGGAGATTGAAGCGGCTGCCCGCTCGATTCACGGGAGAGCGCCGTGACACGCGATCCGACTGTGCTATTGACCGGCGTGGTTCTGGCCGGCGGCCGAGCCGAACGCATGGGAGGGCATGATAAAGGGTTGTTGCCGCTGGCTGGCGCGCCGCTGGTCGCCCGCGCTATCCGCCGTTTGCGGCCGCAGGTGGTGGACGTGTTGATCAGCGCCAACCGTAACTTGGAAAGCTACCGGCAGTTCGGTTGCCGGGTGATTCAGGACGGTCAGGGCGAACAGTTCCGGGGGCCGCTGGCCGGCATTCTGGCGGCGCTGCGGGCGGCTGAGACGCCGTATGTGCTAACAGCGCCTTGCGACTCGCCTTTGTTGCCTCCCGATTACGGGCGACGGATGTGGGAGACCTTGGAGCGGGAGCGCGCCGGGTTGGCGGTGGCGTTTTTCGACGGATCTTGGCAGCCGGTATTCGCGCTGGTACCCGTGGCGCTGCGAGAAGATCTGGCCGCTTGGCTGATGGAGGGCAAGGGTCAGGTTGGCCGTTGGCTGCGACGGCATCGACCGGCTTTGGTCGAGTTTTCCGATGGATCGGCGTTATTTCGCAATATTAATACGCCAGAGGACTTGGCGCGGCTGGAGCTGGATTGGCCGGTTGTGGGTATTCCGTCGCAAGTTGGAGGAGTTTGACGGTGGCGGACTCTGACGCTACCCGCGCGGTTGCCAGGCAGCACACCACGCAACTCTTGAAAATGTTGCGCGGCTATGGCCCAGCCACGACCGATCCAGAGGAGCCGGCGGCGCACTCTCAGGCGGTGTCGTCAGCCCCGCTTGCCGGTATCGTGGCGGAAGCGCCGAGCGCTTACATCGAACACTTTGAGTTGACCCAAAATCGCCAGCGAACGCTGACCGATGCCGATGCCATCCGCGCCGATCCGCCAGCACCGCCGCCTCAAATTGACCAACGCCCCATTTTTACGGTGGGCGAAGGCCTATTCCGCCAAAAAGGCGTATTGGGAGAATTAATGGAGCGCGCCGAACAGCTGGTGCGATTGAACCGGATTTTCCGCGCCTACCTGCCACCCCATTTACACGATCATGCCATTCTCATTCGATTGGATGCGGAAGAATGGGTCGTCCATACCGACGCATCCAGTTGGGCTACTCGACTGCGTTATGCACTGCATAACATTCGGGAAACGCTAGCCCAGCAATTGGGTATTCCACTGCCTAAACCGCGTATTTGCGTGGTGCCGGCCGCGGGGCCTTCGCATAAACCTCGTCCCCCGATGAAGCTGACCAAGCGCAGCGCCAAGGTGTTGGAAATCGCCGCCCACAATCAGTCTGACGAACGCTTGAGCGCGGCGTTGCGCAAGCTAGCCGCGCACGCACATTCACCAGCTCCTCGCTAAAAAGCGGCCGAATGCGGCGTGGAACCGACGCCGACGGAGAGCAAATGGTTTATCTTGCGCGCTGTTGATGCCGTTGGTGCGCGCCGGGATAGGAGCCATGTTTTACACCCATCGCAGTAACCGTCTTGAAACCCTGACCGACCGCTTGACCGAGCTGTTGCGGCAACCGCTGCGCTCGGTGCTGGCGCAAGAGCGAGTCGTGGTGCAGAGCAATGGCATGGCTCGCTGGCTGGCGCTGCGGCTGGCTGACCGATTGGGCGTTTGCGCGAACATGAGCTGGCGGTTTCCCGCCAGTTTTTTATGGGAAATGAGTCGGCTGGTATTACGGCAATTGCCGCCGACATCGGCGTTCGACAAACCGGTGCTGGTCTGGCGGTTGATGGATCTGTTGCGAGAATTAGAGCCCGCGCCGTGTTTTGAGCCACTACAAGCCTACTTGAGTGGTGGCGGCGATGATTTTCGCCGCTACGAGCTGGCCTATCACATCGCGGATTGTTTCGACCAGTATTTGATCTACCGCCCGGACTGGATTCGCAAGTGGGAGACCGGCCAGGGCGAGCATTGGCAGGCGGACCTGTGGCGACGGCTGGCCCGGCGTGGCGAAGCACACCGGGTGCGGGTGCAAGACCATTTCAGCCAAGTTCTGGCCAGCGGCGCTTTCGATCCTCACCGCCTGCCGCAACGGGTCGCTCTTTTCGGCGTGGCCGCGTTGCCGCCGTTGTATCTGGATTTGCTGGCGGGGTTGGCGCGCTATGCCGATATCCATTGGTTTTTGCTTGATCCCTGCCAAGAATACTGGGGCGACATCCAGCCCGAACGCGACATCGCCCGACTGGGGGAGGAGATCGACCCCGAAGAAGCCTATCTGACGGTCGGCAATCCGCTGTTGGCTTCCTTCGGCAAGCAGGGCCGCGATTTCCTCGACCTGTTGCAAGCCTATCCACGGATGGAATGGGAGCGTTTCGTCGAGCCGGTGGGAGGTGAGTTATTGCAGTGCTTGCAGGCCGACATCCTGCATTTGCGCCAGCGTGGCGGCGACGAGGACCCGCTGCTGCCGTTACGGCCGGACGACCGTTCGGTACAAATCCATGTCTGTCATGGCCCGATGCGCGAGGTGGAGGTGCTGCACGATCAATTGTTGGCGCTGTTCCAGGCCCAGCCCGATTTGCGGCCGTCAGATGTGATCGTGATGACGCCGGACATCGCCACGTATGGGCCGTTGATCGAAGCGGTGTTCGACAGCGCCCCGCGCGAGCGGTGGATTCCTTTCAGCGTGGCCGATCAAGGAGTTCAGGCTGAAAATCCGCTGGTGGAGATGTTTTTCGCGCTGCTCGATTTGGGTGGTGGCCGGTTCGACGCCACGCAAGTGTTGGCGCTACTGGAAGCGGCGGCGGTGCGGCGACGGTTCAAATTGACGGAAAATGATTTAGAGCGTATCCGGCGGTGGGTGCGGGAGTCCGGGATTCGCTGGGGCATTGATGCCGAAGTTAAAAGCACCTGGGATTTGCCCGCCACCGCCGAACACACCTGGCGGGCTGGGCTGGATCGCTTGCTGCTGGGCTACGCGCTACCGGGCGACGGCCGGGAGTTGTATGGCGATATTTTGCCCTATGACGAGGTGGAGGGCAGCGAGGCCCAGGCGCTGGGTCATTTACGGAGCTTTACCGAAGCGTTGTTTGGATTGGACGCCCGCTTGCGCGAGCGGCGGCCGCTGGCGGCGTGGGTGCTGGCGCTGACAGCGGTGCTGGAGCAGTTTTTCGAGGCGCGGGAACGAGAGGAGAATCAATTGCAATTGATTCGCGATGCCTTGACCGTGCTGAACGACAACGCCGACTTGGCGGAATTTGCCGAGCCCATCACTTTGTCGGTGATCAAGGCCGCTTTGCGCCGGGAATTGAACGTTGCCGACGACCAGCCCGGCCGCTTCCTTGGCGGCGGAGTGACCTGTTGCGCAATGGTGCCGATGCGCAGCATTCCCTTTCCGGTGGTGTGTTTGATCGGCATGAACGACGACGCTTACCCGCGCCCGCGGCGGCCGGTCGATTTTGATCTGATGGCGACTCGCTTCCGGCGCGGCGACCGTTCCCGCCGACAAGATGATCGTTATCTGTTTCTGGAAACGCTGTTGTCGGCTCGCCGTTGCCTGTATATCAGTTATGTCGGGCAGAATATTCGCGACAACTCGGTGTTGCCGCCCTCGGTGCTGGTGAGTGAATTACTGGATACAGTGAATCGGGGTTTCGAGCGCGCCGACGGCGGCCGCGCCAGCGAACAACTGATCGCGCGGCATCCCTTGCAGGTGTTCAGTCGGCGCTATTTCAGTGGTGACGGACGCTGGTTCAGCTACGCGCGGGAATGGATCGAGGCGAGCCGTCACGCCGGGCGGGGCGAGCAAGAGACGGCGCCGTTACTGGCCGGTGAGTTGCCGGAGGCGGAGCCCGCTTGGCGCTTGCAGACTTTGGAAGGCTTGGCGCGGTTTTTCAAGAATCCCGCGCGCTGGCTGTTGCGGGAGCGGTTGGGAATTCGGCCGGAGCAGGGTGAGGAAGCCCTGGAGACTCGCGAGCCGTTTGTGCTGAATCGGTTGGAGAATTATCAGTTGACCGGCCAGATGCTGGATTTGTATTTGGATCGGCGGCCGGCGGCGGAGGTTGAGAAGGTGATGCGAGCGAGCGGGGCCTTGCCGCACGGGCAAGTGGGCGAATGTGTATTCGCCCAGGCCCAGGGGCGGGTGGCGCGTTTTGCCGGTCGTCTGGGGCGGGTGTTGCCGGGGCGGAAAACTGACTGGCTCAATCTGGATTTGGCGTTGGGGCAATTTCGTCTGACCGACCGGTTGACCGGATTGACGCCGACCGGCTGGGTGGGCTATCGGCTGGCAGGGATGAAAGCCGCCGATTATCTGAATCTGTGGCTGCATCATTTGGCGTTGAATGTGATGGCCCCGTCCGGCGTCGCATTGCAAAGCCATTGGATCGCGGAAGATAAAGATGTGATTTTAGACCCGGTGGCGGAACCACGGCCCTTGCTTCAAGCCCTGCTTGAATTGTATTGGCAAGGATCACGACGTTTGCTGCATTTCTTTCCAAAAAGCGCGCTGGCCTATACGCAGCAATTGCGCAAGGAGCCAAATATGGACAAGGCAGCGCGCGTGGCCCGTATTGCTTGGGAGGGCAATGAGTATCAAGAGGGTTCAGCGGAACGGAATAATCCTTATTATCAATTGGCTTTTCGGGACACTAATCCGTTGGATGCGGAATTTGAGGCGCTGGCGCTAGCGGTTTTTGAGCCATTATTTGAACAGATACGGGTGGTGGATGAATAATAAATAAAGGCGCTAATCTTTTTTAATAACGATCAAGGGTGATCCTTGAAAAGAAAGTTATTCCTAACTATATAGGTTGTATAGGATATAGATTGTGCGGTTAATTTACGCTGATCTGGAGAAAAAATGGAAAAATCTTGGAAAGAGGCTATAAAAAAGGTACTTAAAGAATCAACCTCCCCCTTGCATTATACGGAAATTTCCGACCGAATTTTATCTCAGGGATACTATGGAACTAATGGTGCAACTCCGGCGGCAACAGTTAATGCACAGATAGCATCTTCAATAAAACATGAAGGAGAAAAATCCCCATTTATTCGTGTTGGTAAAGGTGTTTTTTCCCTTAAGAACTTGCCTGTGGCGACAGTTTCCGCAGGATCAAGGCAAGCCTCAAAGCAAAGGAAATTAGAAACACTTGCGGAATCAGATGTTGAATTATCTGACTCAATAATCCATTCCTTCGGTATGTATTGGCAACGCGATCTTGTTGTGTGGAAGGGCGATCCAAAGGTATATGGCAAGCAACAAGCTGCTTCCAAGCCGGTTGATTTTGGCAAGCAGAAAGGGATTTATATTCTTTATGACCATCATACTGTTGTTTATATTGGGCGCTCTATTGATCGGCCATTAGGTAGACGCCTTTTTGAGTATACTGTTGACCGATTAGGTAGCCGGTGGAATCGTTTCTCTTGGTTTGGCTTGCTTGATGTAACCGAACAGGGAAATCTTAAAGAAGCACCATTAAATATATCACTTACAAGTCTGATCGCAACACTTGAAGCATTACTAATAGAAGCGCTTGAGCCGCCGCAAAATAGGAAGCGTGGTGATGATTTTTCAGCTATTGAATATATTCAGGATATTGACCCTGAATTAAAGGAAAGAGAAATTCAAAATACACTTCGTTCTATTGAGCAAAAAATGCGTGGTGGTTCATGAAAGGTTCTGTTTGATTGGCTGGATCATTAAGGCAGTTTATTTAAAATATCAACGCTCACAACATGCAGCATCTCGACCCGCTTTATATCCCGCTGACCAGCTTCAACCTGATCGAAGCCAGCGCGGGAACCGGCAAGACCTACACCATCACCGCACTGTATTTGCGTTTGGTGGTGGAGGCAGGTATTTCGGCCAACCGGATTTTGGTGGTGACTTACACCAACGCCGCCACCAAGGAATTGCGGGATCGCATCCGCGAGCGTTTGGCCCAAATCCGCCGGGCCTTTCTGGATGGACACGCCCCGGAAGATGACGACCTCGCCACCCGTTTGCTCGATTTATCCCCTGATCGGGATATCGCCATCCGCCGCCTGACCAATGCCGCCCGCGGTTTCGACGAAGCCGCCATCTTCACCATCCACGGCTTTTGCAAGCGGGTGTTGGGCGACAACGCTTTCGAGAGCGGCCTGTCGTTTGATACCGAACTGATGGCCGACACCGGCGATTTACTGCGAGGAATCGTCGATGATTTCTGGCGACGGGAGTTCTATGCCGCCTCGCCCCTGGTCGTGCAATATTTCCTCGATCAGAACGCCAGCCCAGAAAAATTGCGTGGCCAGATCGAACGGCATCTGGGCAAGCCCTACCTGCAAGTGACCACGCCAGGCGGCGAAGCCAACGGCCGCGCGCTCGAACACACCTTCAGCGCCGCGTTCCAGCAAGCGCGGGAACTCTGGCTGGCCGAACGCGCCCAGATCGAAGAACTGCTATTGAAATCACCCGCGCTCAACCGGCAGAAATACAGCCTGAGATCGCTGCCCGGCTGGCTGGAGGCGATGAACGCCTATCTGACAGTGGACGCGCCGAAGATTGCCCTGTTCGAGAAGTTTGAAAAATTCACCACGGCAACGTTGCAAGACAAAGCCTCGTTCAAGCAGGGCAAGACCACCCCCCAACATCCGTTTTTCGACGCCTGCCAGAACCTGAAAACCGCCTGCGAGACGCTGGCCGATTACTGCCGCCATCAAGTGCCGGTCAAGCTACTGGCCTGGTGCAACGCCGAACTGGCCTCCCGCAAGCGCCAGCAACAGGTGCAGTCCTACGACGATCTGCTGCTCAATCTGCACGCCGCCCTGCGCCATCCCCGTCAAGGCGCGGCCTTGACCGAGAGTTTGCGCCGACGCTATTCAGCGGCCTTGATCGACGAATTTCAAGACACCGATCCGGTGCAGTACGACATCTTCCGGCACCTCTACGCCAGCGCCAACAAGCCGGTGTTTCTGGTCGGCGATCCCAAACAGGCGATCTACAGTTTTCGCGGCGCGGACATCTTCGCCTACCTGACCGCCCGCCGCGATACCCCGCGCCATTACACGCTGGATGTCAACTGGCGCTCCGACGCCCGCCTGCTGACCGCCTTGAACGCGGTATTCGGCGCGACCCGACAACCGCCGTTTTTGTTTGCGGACATCCCGTTCCACCACGCCCGCCCCGCCGAGCGCAAGCGGCCGGAGCAGTTATGGCTCTACGGCCAAGTGGAGCCGCCGCTGCGCCTGTGGCTGTTGGAGCCGAGCCACGATCAGGTCATCACCAAGGGCATGGCTGGCGAGCAAGCCGTACGGGCGACTGCCGCCGAAATCGCCCGCTTGCTGAATTTGGGCGCGCGCGGTCAAGCCCGTCTTGGAGCACAGCCGAACGGGGAGGACAGCCGCCCGTTAGCCGGCGGTGACATCGCGGTGCTGGTGCGCAGCCGTTGGCAGGGCCGGATGATCCGCAACCAGTTGTTGCGGTTGGGCGTGCCCAGCGTGCAGCATGCCGACGACAGCGTATTCGTGTCCGAGGAAGCGCAACAATTGGAATGGTTGCTGGCGGCGGTGGCCGAACCGGGCAACGAGGGTTGGGTTCGCACCGTACTGGCTTCCGATCTGTTCGGTGCGAGCGGCGACTCATTGTATCAGTTGCGCGAAGACGAGCGGGCATGGGCGCGCTGGCTGGAAAAATTGCAAGACTACCGGCAGTTATGGCTGGACTATGGCTTCATGCGCTTTTTCCGGGCTTGGTTAATCGAAGAAGGGGTACCCCAGCGGTTGTTGGCGTTTCGTGATGGCGACCGGCGTTTGACCAACTTGCTGCATCTGGCCGAATTGCTGCACGTCGCTAGCCGCGCCCACCCCGGTCTGGCCAGCTTGCTGAAGTGGTTTGGCGAGCAACGTTACTCCCCCAGCAGCAAGGATGAAGAACAGCAATTGCGGCTGGAGAGCGACGAAAATTTGGTCAAGATCGTCACTGTCCACAAAAGCAAGGGATTGGAGTATCCAGTGGTGTTCTGCCCGTTTCTCTGGGATGGCAAATTACGCAGCGAGGATAAAGCGAATGAAACCCTGCTGTATCACGATCCCGCTGATCCAAGTCGCACCTTTCTGGCGTTTGGCGCGGGCGAGGAAGACGCGGCGCGCGGCTATGCCCGCCGGGAGGAATTGGCCGAAAACCTGCGCTTGTTCTACGTCGCGCTGACGCGCGCCAAGCAGCGCTGTTATCTGGTGTGGGGCAAAATCAAAACAGCGGAAACCGCGCCGCCCGCCTGGCTGTTACACCAGCCGCCGGTGGTTGGCCCGTCGCAGGACGCCATCGAAGTCACCAAACAGCGCTTCAAGGACATGACCTCGGCAGCGGTATTGGACGATTTGCGCACCGTGCTGGCGGCGGCGGGCGATACGGTCGCGGTCGCGTCCTTGCCCTGGGAATCCGGTCAACGCTATCAACCGCCGGTCACGGCTGAACCGGAACTCACGGCCCACATTTTCACTGGCGTCATGCGCGACTCTTGGCAGGTGGGCAGTTTCACCGGACTGGCGGCCGGGCCGTCGGGCGGCCAGTCTGGCGAATTGCCGGATTACGATATGGCCGCCACGGCCATGCCAGTAACCGAGGAAACATCGGAAACGGCCGTCGCGGTTCCCGGCCTAACGATTTTCGAGTTTCCGCGCGGCGCAAAGGCGGGAATTTGCTTGCATGCACTGTTCGAACACCTGGATTTTACTGAACAAAATCACGAGGCAATCGAATCGTTGGTCGAGCGAACGCTAAATGGCCACGGTTTTAGCGGAGCGGTCTGGAGGCCGGTCGTGGCGGATATGGCGCGGCGGGTGTTAGCGACGCCGTTAGACGAAAATGGGCTACGGCTGGCCAACATCGCGTCAGAACGGCGGCTAAACGAATTGGAGTTCTATTATTCGCTGGCCCACTTGCGTCCGGACAATCTGCGGCGGGTGCTGGAACGGCACGGTCAGACGACGAGTCCGTTCCAAGAGATGATCGATACCTTGGAATTCAAACCCTTGCGCGGTTACATGAAAGGCTATATCGATCTGGTGTTCGAGGCGGGGGGGCGGTTTTATCTGGCGGATTACAAATCCAACTGGCTTGGCGCGGAGCTGGCCGCCTACCGGCGCTCGCGGCTGGAACAGGCGATGGCCCGCGAATCCTACGTCCTGCAATACCTGATTTACACGGTGGCCTTGCACCGCTATTTACGGTTGCGGCTGCCCGATTACGACTACGAGCGGCATTTTGGCGGCGTGTTCTACCTGTTTTTGCGCGGCATGAGCCCAGAGCGGGGCGCGGAGTGCGGCGTGTTTCGCGACCGGCCCGCGCCCGCTTTGGTGCAAGCGTTGGATGTGTTGATGGCAACGGGCGTGGTGACGGCATGAATGCGAACGACGCAATGACAGCCATCGACCCGGTGCCGGCGCTGCGCGAGCGGGGAGCGCTAACCGATCTCGACCTGCATTTCGCCCGCTTGATGAGCCGCTTGGCCGGCGTTGGAGCGGAGGAAAGCGCTTCTTGTCGAACCAGCGAAGGCATCGGGACCAGAGCGGCGCTGGAGCTCGCGGCGGCGCTAGCCAGCCACGCCACCGGTCAGGGGGATATCTGCGTCAATCTGCGGCAGTGGGCGCGGCGCTGGTCGGCGGGCGCGACGGAAACAATGGCTTTCGCGCCACCGGCCATTGGAGATTGGCTAGAGATCTTGCGCGCGAGCGCGGTGGTGGGGCGGCCAGGCCAGCGGCAGCCTCTGATTCTGGATCAGCGCGGCCGTCTGTATCTGTTTCGGTATTGGGGTTACGAACAGCAGTTGGCCGAGGATTTGCTCCAGCGCGCCAAGATCGCGGTGGAAGTAGCCGATGCGGAACAGTTGCGGGCCGATCTTGCGCGATTGTTTCCACGCCCGCCGCAACTGCTAGGGCCGGATTGGCAGAAAGTGGCGGCGGCGGTGGCGGCGCTCAAGCGGCTGTGCGTGATTTCCGGCGGGCCGGGCACCGGCAAAACCAGCACCGTGCTGCGGATTCTAGCGCTGCTGGCGAGCCAAGCTGGCGAGCGGCCGTTGCGGATCGCGCTGGCCGCGCCCACCGGTAAAGCCGCGGCGCGCTTGCAAGAGTCGATCCGAGCCGCGAAGCCGGGCCTGGGATTGGCGGCGGAGCTGGCGATTCAGATTCCCGAGGATGCCTCGACGCTGCATCGCTTGCTGGGTAGCCGGCCGGATTCAGTGTATTTCCGTTATGATCGCGACAACCCGCTGCCGCTGGATGTGCTGGTGGTCGATGAGGTGTCAATGGTCGGTTTGGCGCTAATGGCCAAGACGGTTGAGGCGCTGCCGCCAGAGGCGCGGCTGATTCTACTGGGCGATAAGGATCAACTGGCGTCGGTGGAAGCGGGTTCGGTGCTGGGTGAAATCTGCGCCCGCGCTGGCTGGTTTTCACCGGCGTTTCACGCGCAACTGACTGATTTGACCGGGGAGAAGCTGCCGGAAGGCCGCGCGACGGCTTCGCCGTTGGCCGACGCCATTGTGCTACTGCGCTACAGTTTCCGCTTTGGCGCGGCCAGTGGGATTGGCGCGCTGGCGCGGACGGTCAACCGAGGGCAATCGACTGAAGCGATGGCCTTGCTGGAACAGGGCCGGTATCCAGATATCGGCTGGCAAGGGCTTGATGCGCCAGCAGATTTGCCAGCGCAATTGGCCGGATCGGTGACGGCGGGCTTCGGGCCGTATCTGCAAGCAGTGCGGGAAGACGCTGGGGCGGCGCGGGTATTCGAGCAGTTCAACCGCTTTCGGGTGTTGTGCGCGCTCCGTGGCGGGCCGTTTGGCGTGGAGGCGTTGAACCGGCTCTGCGAGACGGCGTTGCACAACCGAGGGTGGCTTGATAGCCGTCAGCCGTGGTATGTGGGTCGACCGGTGATGATCGTGCGCAACGATTACAACCTGCGGCTGTTTAATGGCGATATCGGTCTCACGCTGCCTGATCCGAACCAGCCGGAGCGGGTGAAGGTGTTTTTTCTGGGCAGCGATGGCTTGTTGCGGGGTTTCGCGCCCGCGCGTCTGCCGGAGCACGAGACCGTTTACGCGATGACGGTTCATAAAAGCCAAGGTTCGGAGTTCGACCGGGTGCTGGTGGTGACGCCTAATGAGCCATCGCCGGTGTTGAGCCGGGAACTGATCTATACCGCGCTGACGCGAGCGAAGGCGGAGGCGAGTTTTTACGGGGTGCCCAAAGTGTTCGCGGCGGCGGTGGAGCGACGGTTGCGGCGCTCGTCCGGCCTGCGAGATCGGCTATGGGTGGAACCGAAAGCTGGAGGAAATCGCTGAACGCGCGGTTGCGCCAAGCCTAGCGGGGACTGCTCTGCTGTTTGAAGCGTTCCAGCCGGTGCCAGGCTTCCAGCGTGCAGGCCACTGACCACGCCTGAGCGGGCGTGCCGCGAGGGGTATGGGGCGGCGCGCCGTCCAAAATTTCGCTGATGGTCCCCAATCCAGCGTCCAGCAGATGATCGCGAATCGGCAATAAACGCGCTTGGGCCGCCGCCGCATCGCCATGGACCCGATATTCCGCCAGCGCATAGTGGCCTAGCAGCCAACTCCAGACCGCCCCTTGATGATAGCCGCCGTCGCGCTCCCAAACGCCGCCGAGGTAATGGGGCCGATAGTCGGGATGGCCCGGCGTCAGAGAACGGAGACCGTAAGAGGTCAGTAGTTCTCGCCCGCAGATGTGCACGATGGTTCGTTGGGTTGCCGCGTCTAGCGGGCTGTGCGGCAGACTGACAGCGAAAATCTGATTGGGGCGGCAAGTGGGATCATCGCCGGTGGGGCCGTCTAGCACGTCGAACAATCCCTGCGCGTTCGGTCGGATAAAACGCTGAAAGCCGTGGTGGGCTTGGACGGCGAGTTCGCTGTAGGTTTCGGCGGGCTGCCCCAGATGCCGGGCGAAGTCGGCCATGATCATCAGCGCGTTATACCAGAGCGCATTGATCTCAACCGGCTTGCCGATGCGTGGCGTCACCACCCAATCACTCACCTTGGCGTCCATCCAGGTCAGTTGCACGCCGGGTTCTCCGGCGTAAAGCAAGCCATCCGCCGCATCTCGGCCGATTCGGTAGCGGGTGCCTCGAACGTGCCAATCGATCATCTCGGCGAGCACCGGAAATACTTCAGCCAGCGCCGCGTCATCTTGGCTGGCCTCCAGGTAGGCCCGCCACGCCTCGAAATACCACAGCCCGGCATCCACCGTGTTGTAGTCGGGGGTTTCGCCCGCGCCGGGAAAGACGTTGGGCAACATCCCTTGATCCACGAATCGAGCGAAGGTGAGCAGAATGCGCCGGGCGCTATCGAACCGGCCGGTAGCGAGGGTCAAACCCGGCAAGGCGATCATGGTGTCGCGGCCCCAGTCGCCAAACCAGGGATAACCGGCGATCACCGATTCACCATCGGGTAAATCTGGTAACGGCCGGGCGAACAGGAAACTGTCCGCCGCCAGCGTCAATTGCTCGATCCAATCCGGTGGCGCATCGCTCAGGTGTTGTGAACGGGCGCGATCAAGCAAGGCCCGCTCGCGGTCGAGAAAGCGTTGCAAAGCCGCATCCAGATTGGTGAAGAAGCTTTCATGGAGGCTGGCGGTCACGCCGACCCATCGGCCGGGCTGTAGCCGCAACTGGGCGTGGCCGATGCACAAATGGGCGTCTCGATCCGCTAAGCCGCGTTCCCGTTCCAGCGGGAGATCGAAGTTTTCGATCCAGTCCCAGCCGGGTTGCAGGTCGCCGCCGGTGGTTTGAAAGCGTAGGGTGAAGCAGTCGGGACAGGCGACCTGCAATTGCTCTCCGGCCAGCGCTACCTGTGGGCTAAAGCCGCCAGGCGACATGTTGCTGTGATGATCACGGGCATTGACCAGCAGGCGCACGCGCAGAGCCAAGGCTTGATCGCTCGAATCGGCGTCTAGTCGCCAAGCGACGTAAACGGTGTTGGCGCCCGGTTCCAGCCAAATGCGTTGTTCGACTGTCCGTTCGCCGAACGCATAGCGCCATACTGGCATCCGACCGTGCAGGTGAAAGGATTCCAGATACACATAGCCGACGGGATCGATCGCCCCTCCACCCCAGCGGTTGCCACACAGCGGAATTTCACGGTCGCCGTCGAGTAGGGTGGCGTCAGCTTTGGCGAACACCAGCCAACGGCCGAGCGGCGGATCAATGGGAGCGATCAGCAAGCCGTGATAGCGGCGAGTGAGGGTGCTGGCAACCGTACCGGCGGCGTAGGCTCCCAACCCGTTGCCCAGCCACCACTCGCGCCGTTCGGCTTGATTCAAATCGCCGCAAAGCGCTCGCCCGAAGCGGATGAAAGTCGGTCGCTGATCGTTCATGCCAGTCTCGCTCTCAAAATGATCGTCATGCGGTTTGGTTGGAATCGGCGCAAGCCCGATAGTTTGTATCTAGCGCTGGTTGTAAAAGCAGCAAGGCGGCGATGCGGCCGGTGAACGACAGCCCGTCCAGCCACGAATAATTCGAGATAAAGCAGATTACCCCGCGCCCGCTGTGCTCGACGATGTGCCGCTCCGCCATCCGATAAAACCGCACGTACAGATCGTTCAAACCCTGACCCTGCGGCGGCGGCGCGCGGCGAGTCTGACGGTAGGCGCGAGTCAACTCCTGTTCCTCCTCCATCGCCACCCCGGCGAAACCGTTGTACGGCGGATTGCCCAGAATCACCAAAATCCGCCGTTCCTGCTTCACCAGCCGCGCGCTTGGGCGAACGCGCGCGGCTGCGCCAGTTTGGCCCAGAAATCCTCCGCCGAATCGGCCAGGCGAAATGTCTCCAGCACCGTCGGCTGGCCGGCGTGGTCCTCGCCGACCAGCAGAAAATCCCGGTAATTCGTCACCAGCACCAGCCGGTATTTTTCCCAATATTTACTGACTTGCGCACCGCCAGCGGTCAGCCAGCCATCCTCGACCACACTCTTGATCTCGACCGCGCCGCGTTCCGGCAACTGGCCCGGCAGCGGGTCGGACGCACCCTTGGAAAACTGACTGGCGGCGTACAAACCGGCATCCGGGCTGCCGGCCCCGGTGTTTTTCAACTGCGACACCGCCAGCACGCGCGGTTTCAGCGTCTCCCCGGTCGCGTTCAGCAGATTGATCAGCGCCGGATAGTACGAGGTTTCCTTGACGCCACCGCCAGTGGCGCGGATCTCGGCCAAGGCGGCAAAATAGGCTTCGGCGGGCGATTTCATCAAAGGTCACGATCGAGGCCGGGGCTGTGCGCCATCGCCGGGTTCCGCGCCAACCAAACGCGCGATCTGCCGGTCGTGGAGGCGAGAAAAAACTAGCAATGCGGTGATGCCGCCAATCAACGCCAGAAACATGTCGGATTGCGTGTCCCAGGGATCGCCTTGGGTGCCCAGAAACTCGTCGGCCCCCTGGCCGAGAATCAGCGCGGCGGCCCATTCAATCAATTCGTACAGCGCGCTAATCGCCAAGATGATCGACAGGACCACGAATGCCAGCATTTTCCGCCCACGAACGTATTGGCCACGTACCAGGATTTCCCGCGCCACCAGCGCCGGCGCGAAACCCTGAAAGAAATGACCGATCTTGTCGTAAGGATTACGGCTCAGATCGAGCAAATCGGCGATATAGAAGCCGAGCGGCACGCGGGCATAGCTGTAAGCGCCGCCGAGCATGAGTACCAAGGCGTGAAGAAAGATGAAAAAATACAATAAGCTGGTCAGCGGATAGCGGTGATACGTCGCCCAGAGCACCGGCAGCGCGATGACCACGGGCGCGACCTCCAGCACCCAGGTGGTCCGGTCGAATGGCCGAACCCCGGATAAGGCCAACAGAGCGAGTAGGACGATAGTAGTAAAAATAAGTATTTGAGAGCGTGATGCGGGCATGATGAATCAAGTTTCTCGCGGGATTGCAATAGTATTTTGATCGTAATTTCAAAGTTTACGGGCATACTAATCAGAATCCATTCGAAACCCCTAGTGAGAATTTTAAGCAGAACATCGGGTTTCTGTGGGATGCGTCTCCAGCTGGCTCGCCATTACAGAACTGCTCTTGACATCAGTGGTTTGGCTCCCTATAGTTCCGCCTCTTTGCAGCCCGGATATTCAATCAGCATAGGCCTGCTGTCGGGTTCAACGAATTCTTAAAGCGCATTGGAGTAGGGGCGATGGCCACAATCAATCAGTTGGTGCGCAAGCCGCGCACCAGCAAGAAAGCCAAAAGTAACGTGCCGGCGCTCGAAAGCTGTCCGCAGAAGCGCGGCGTATGTACGCGCGTCTACACCACGACGCCGAAAAAGCCGAATTCCGCGCTTCGTAAAGTGGCGCGCGTGCGCCTGACTAACGGCCAGGAAGTCACCAGCTACATCGGTGGCGAGGGCCATAACTTGCAAGAACACTCCGTGGTGCTGATCCGCGGCGGCCGCGTCAAGGACTTGCCTGGCGTGCGCTATCACATCGTGCGCGGCAGTCTGGACACCTCCGGCATCGTCAAGCGGCGGCAGGGGCGTTCCAAGTACGGCGCCAAACGACCCAAGTCCTGAGTTTTGCCTTAGCAGATCGAGATTGAAGCGATTATGCCCAGAAGAAGAGAAGTTCCCAAGCGCGTCCCTTTGCCCGATCCCAAGCATGGGAGCGAGATGTTGGCCAAGTTCGTCAATATGGTCATGGAGCGCGGCAAGAAGTCCGTCGCTGAGAGCATCGTCTACGGCGCGATGGATGTGATGGCCGAGAAGGGCAAGGAAAATCCCATGGAGACGCTGGAGCAGGCCCTGGATAACGTACGGCCGGTGGTCGAGGTGAAATCCCGCCGGGTCGGTGGCGCTACTTACCAAGTGCCCATCGAAGTGCGCTCCATTCGTCGCAACACCCTGGCGATGCGCTGGCTGATCGATGCTTCCCGCAAGCGGGGCGAAAAATCCATGGCCCGCCGCTTGGCTGGTGAATTGCTGGACGCCGCCGATAGCCGCGGCGCCGCCGTCAAGAAGCGCGAGGACGTGCATCGCATGGCCGAAGCCAACAAGGCTTTCGCCCATTATCGTTGGTAAGTAAGGAATATTGAGTCGTGGCCCGCAAAACCCCCATCGAGCGCTACCGCAACCTCGGTATCATGGCCCACATTGATGCCGGCAAGACCACGGTGACCGAGCGCATCCTGTTTTATACTGGCGTCTCCCACAAGCTGGGCGAGGTGCACGATGGCGCGGCCACCATGGATTGGATGGTGCAGGAGCAAGAGCGCGGGATCACCATTACCTCCGCCGCGACGACCTGTTTCTGGGACGGCATGGCCGGCCAGTTCGACGAGCATCGCGTCAACATCATTGATACCCCTGGCCATGTTGATTTCACCATCGAAGTCGAGCGGTCGTTGCGGGTACTGGACGGCGCGTGCGCGGTGTTCTGCGCGGTCGGTGGCGTGGAGCCGCAATCCGAGACCGTTTGGCGGCAAGCCAATAAATACGGCGTGCCGCGCTTGGCCTTCATCAACAAGATGGATCGCGCCGGCGCTGATTTTTTGCGGGTGGTGGAGCAGATTCAAAGTCGGTTGGGCGCCAATCCGGTGCCCGTGCAGCTTCCCATTGGGGCTGAGGATAAGTTCAGGGGCGTGATCGATCTGATCAAGATGCAGGCGATCAACTGGGATGAAGATAGCCTTGGCATGAAGTTCGAGTACGCCGATATTCCGGCCGAGCTGCAAGCCCAGTGCGAGACGTGGCGCGAAAAGCTGATTGAAGCCGCCGCCGAAGCGTCCGACGAATTGATGGAAAAGTATCTGGAGGGTCACAGTCTCAGCGAGGACGAGATTTACGCTGGCATACGCGCCCGCACCCTCAAGGGCGAGATCGTGCCCGCATTGTGCGGCTCCGCCTTCAAAAACAAGGGCGTGCAGGCCATGCTCGATGCCGTGGTGCGGTTTCTGCCTTCGCCCATCGACAAGCCCGCGGTCAAGGGTGTATTGGATGACGCCGCTGAAACGGAAGGTGAGCGCCAGGCTAATGACAGCGAGCCATTCGCCGCGCTGGCCTTTAAGATCGCTACCGATCCTTTCGTCGGCACCCTGACCTTTATCCGCTGTTACTCCGGCGTGGTCAATTCTGGCGATTCGGTCTACAACCCGGTCAAGAGCCGGCGTGAGCGGATTGGCCGTCTGGTGCAGATGCACGCCAACAGCCGCGAAGAGATCAAGGAAATCCGCGCTGGCGATATTGCCGCTTGCGTCGGGTTAAAGGATGTAACGACTGGCGACACCTTGTGCGATTCGGACAAGGTGATTACCTTGGAACGGATGGAGTTCCCGGAACCCGTGATTTCGGTGGCGGTCGAGCCAAAGACGAAGGCCGATCAAGAGAAGATGGGTATCGCGCTCAGCAAGCTGGCCCAGGAAGATCCTTCATTCCGGGTACATACCGATCAGGAATCGGGCCAGACCATCATCTCCGGCATGGGCGAGCTCCATCTTGAAATCATCGTCGACCGCCTCAAGCGTGAGTTCAAGGTCGATGCCAATGTTGGCAAGCCGCGCGTCGCCTACCGCGAAACCATCCGTAAATCGATCGAGCAGGAAGGCAAGTTTGTGCGCCAATCCGGCGGTCGCGGTCAGTACGGCCATGTCTGGTTGCGGCTGGAACCACAAGAGCCCGGCACTGGCTACGAGTTCGTCAATGCCATCGTCGGCGGCGTGGTGCCGCGCGAGTATGTGCCCGCTGTGGACAAGGGCGTGCAGGAGCAGATGGTGAAAGGCGTACTGGCGGGCTATCCGGTGGTCGATGTCAAGGTGACGATTTTCGATGGCTCCTATCATGAAGTCGATTCCAGCGAAATGGCGTTCAAGATCGCCGGTTCGATCGGCTTTAAGGACGGTGCGCTTAAAGCGGGCGCGGTGTTGCTGGAGCCGATCATGAAAGTCGAGGTCGTGACCCCGGAGGATTACATGGGTGATGTGATGGGCGATCTCAACCGCCGTCGCGGCATCCTGCAAGGGATGGATGATTCGCCGTCCGGTAAGGTGATTCGCGCCGAGGTGCCGCTGGCCGAGATGTTCGGCTATGCCACTGACCTGCGCTCGGCCACCCAGGGGCGGGCGACCTATTCCATGGAATTCGCCAAATACAACGAAGCCCCCGCCGCTATTGCGGAGGCGGTCGTCAAGAAAGCGTCCTAATCAGTTTTTGCTGAATATTTTGAATCGGTTGGAGTGAGTCCGGTGTCCAAAGAAAAGTTTGAGCGGAGTAAGCCGCACGTGAACGTGGGGACGATTGGTCATGTTGATCATGGGAAGACCACGCTGACGGCGGCGATCACGAAGGTGATGGCGACGAAGTTTGGTGGAGA